>JAEIGA010002401.1_pt1 | contig 29903 bp, 43 predicted proteins | sample 9270691 | NCBI WGS metagenome assembly JAEIGA01 (sample SAMN17057246, study PRJNA624740) | gut metagenome | biome: biome; isolation source: fecal sample | host: Bos grunniens | place: China: Xizang | collected 2019
ATTTGGAAAATATTGAAAAGATATTTACAACTTATAAGGCAGAAATGGCTTTATTTGATGCTTCTATGGTTTTAGGTTTTAATGCCTGCCATGAACAGATTATAGTTTCCAGTTTTGGAGTTTATACCAGCATCACAAACAATTTAAGGGAGTTAAAAAAACAGATAAATGACAGAAACGGAAAGTCTAATTAAAAGCATAAATGACACTAAAAGAAAGCTTGTGCTTAAAATTGCAGAAGATCAGAACTTAGAACCGGGGCAGCATTGTTTTGTAAATTGTCCGTTATGTAAGGGAATAAATACTTTGTTTATTTCACGCGCCGTAATAAACGGCAATTACTATATAAACTGCATCAACGGTGACTTAACGATAATGGAGTAATTAAAATGATTGTACTGTATATTTTTGCTGGAATAGGAATTGCAACTATAGCTTTAGTGGGTATACTGTCTTTAATTTATCTTTTTCAAGATATTGTAAAACAGTGGAAAAATAAAAGAAATGAACGACTTAAGAAACGTTCCTTTTAAGTGCAGTCTTTGTCCGCGCTGTAACGAAAGGTTTTTTAATGCCTGTTATAGCTGGCATTATAAATGGCTGAGTTTTCCACAAACAGCCTTTGAAGTAGAAAGAACCTTTTATAATAATTCATGGAGATTGTTCTGGAATGCTTTCAGACCATTACCAGTAAAGGAGTAAGAAATAATGCAGGATTATATACTTTCAGTGTGGAAAAATCATGAAAACGTGAATGAATGGGTTTTTGATATTTGCCCTAAAGAACAGTTTTTTAAAAATGCTTTTATCTACTTAAAAAAAGAAAAAAAACCATATCCTTATACACCAATTTTTGAAGGAAATCAGACAGAATGCAGTATTGTAGCAGAAGTTACAAAACAGCATAGATTGGACGATTTACCGGTGGAAAGATAAAAAGAAAGCCCTATGAACAGAAAGAGTTATTCACAATATAAACATAAGTTTTATGAGGTGTAAATTATGAAATTAGATTGGATAACAATGAAAGGCACACATATTCTTGTAGATAAAGATAACAAGGAAAAATCTATTGAAACTTTTTTAAATAAACATGGAAAATCTTTGCATAAAGCAGTAAAAGAAGCTGCAAAAGAATCAAAATCAAAAATTAATGAAGATCAAGATTTTATAAAAAAATTACCGAAACAACAACAAAAAAACCTTGAATTTTTAAAAAGTAATGAAAATAATTCCAACTTTGATAAAATAGAAAGTCCAGACGGTAAATATATTGAATTATATGATAAAAAAAATAAAACTTATTCTGGCTTTTTTGATAAAAAAACTGGAAAAGTAATTTTTGATAATGAAGAACTTGAAAAACTTGAAAATGAACATTTTAAAAAAATAAAAGAACCATTAAAAGCTGAAACTTTATCGGGATTATTGGAAGAAATAAATAATCTAGAAAAAAAAGAAGGATTAATACCTTTTGATTCTTCAACCTATGCAAGTTGGGCTACAATTAAAAATTTACATTAAAAAAAAATAATTGCTTGACAATTATATATAAACACTTTACACTTATACTTGCAAAGGGCCAAAACCTTTTGTAAGGTGGTAAGTATGAAATATCAGTATATTGCTAAATCAAACATTTTTGACAAAGACTGGAATGTAATCGGCGAAAAGATTTTACATGAAAGTAAAATTTTTAATTCTGAAAAAGAATGTAAAAATTATGCTTTTCAATATCAATTAAGACATTCTGCATTCATCGAATATAAAGTAATTAATGATTAAAAATACACAAAAAGGCGCTTAGAACGAATGGGGAAAATCTAAGCGCCTTAGAAGAAGTTTATAATCTGCAATAATGCACTAATTAAACGCTGCGCCCAAAACCGTTTACGGTTGTAGGCTGATTAATCTGCTGTCCCTGCGTCATAGGGATTTTAAGCGCGTTGTTTACAGTTTCCTGCATGGAAAGCGCCTGTTTTGTTGTCATTGGGCGTTTTTTAATTTTTGTTAATTCCTTATCAGTTAGTTTTGTGTCTATCATTTTGCGCCCCCTATCAGTAATCCGCCAAGTTTAACTGCCCCTTCGCCTGCATTTGAAAGCATATTCTTAACGGTTTCCGGGTTAGTACCGCTTTCCAGAAGGAATGCACCTTTTGCCGCTGCCGCAACATCACCCACTGAAACTTCTGCGCCGTATTCACGCAGGATATTTGCAAGGCGTTTTTTGTTGTATACGGAAAGATTCTGCAATACAGGTTTAAGCGATTCGTCTGCATAAAGCTCCGCAAAAGTATTTCGGATTCTGTCTTTTTCTTCCTGACTTCCTTTGATTTCTCCGATAATACTGTCCATTTCACTTTCAAATCTTTTATTGTAGCTTTCAAGACCGCGCTGCAAATTGGTTTCCAGCATTTCCTGATAAGCAGGTTTTTCAACTTCACCGCCGCCGCCCTGAGCGCCCGCAACTTTGAAACCTTTAAGGCCCTTTGCGATTGCATCTGCAATAAAGTAAAAAAGGCTTCTTTTATTGCTTCTGTCGTCTGCCCCGTAAGACGAATTATATTCATCATTCAAAGCGGCAATTTTTTCTTTCTTTTCTTCGTCGCTTAATTTTTCGTCTTTTTCTACGGCTGCAATATCGTCTTTTAATTTTGCCTTAGCCTTTGCAATTTCTGCCGGTGTTGCGTTTGTGCCAAATCCTTCGCGATAAGCTGCAATAATTCCTTTCGGAAGTCTTTCACGTAGATGCGGATCAACCCGTTTGTATTTACCTGTCAAAGATGCAATAGCCTTATCTGTTGCTCTATCAATGTCGTAATCAATTACATCTTTTGTAGTTGTTTCCACCCCGCGTAACGGTTCAGTCTGTTTAAGGCCTTCCGGGGCTTCTGCATCTGTCTTTACGTCTTTAGTAGTAGAAACCTGATTTACACTACTATCGGCGTAATCGTTTCCAGGCAAAACGCCTTCGCCTTTAATCGGTGTAGGTTTTGTATTTTCCCATGCAGAAGCACGTGTTTCCGTACCCTTAAAAACATCACCAAGTTTACCCCAGAAACCTTTTTCTTTAGGCGCTTTATATTCTTCCTGTTCCTTTCTGTTTACATCGCGGATTTCCTCGGAAGATTTATTTTCTTCCAGCGCTTTTTCTTCAAGCGCTTTTTCCTTTTCTTCTTCCTCGCGCATTTTTTCATTATATGCGTAATCCCGAAGAGCAGTTTTTACGGCCTTACCCTTCTTTTTCATAATATCATCGTAAGTCGGTGTCTTAGCCATTATTTGCCCCCTTTAGCATTTTAAGCTCATATTCCATTTCACCAAGTTTTTTTGCCATGTCAGAAGTAACAGCAGTAAGCGCCATGCAAAGTTTACCAGGGTCTACTTCTAAATAACCTTCCTCGCCTTCTTCAACTGCGCCTTTTGTTACAGGATTGCTGGCAAGTTCCTGAGCTATAACGCCTACATGGGCTTTATCATCTACGCCCTTTTCGCCGGTAAAATCGTTCTGAATCTTCGGTTTATACTTGAAAAGGTAAGCGTCAATCTTTGCCATTTCTTTTGTAATGTCGGTTTTTTCTGGCGTTAGTTTTTCTGCGTTTTTTGCCCGTTCATCACTCATCATGGCTGCAATAGAAGCAAATGTACCGATAGTATTAATTGTATTCTGCAAGTTATTAGCCTGCGCCTGATTCTGCATGGCGTTTACATTTGCTGCCTGTCCTGCGCTCTGCCCTCTTGCGCCTAACGACTGCCCGAAACCTGAAAGAAGCTGGCCTAGCTGGTTAGATGCCTGACCCTGCTGCTGTAAAAAGTTCTGGTTGTATGCGTTAGCCGCCTGATTTGCGCCAAGCGCTGCCGCCTGATACTTATTTAATCCGCTTGCACGCGCTGCGTTTGTAGCTTGTCTTTGTGCTTCGCCTGAAACGGCCATAGCACCCTGTTTTCCCATTTCAAGGGATTTTGCATACCCGCCTTCACCAGCATTCTTTCTAACTTCGTCTGTATATCTGTCTATTGCTTCATTGTAGCGTTTTAAAGCGCTTTCGCTGTAGCCTGCTGACTGTCCCATAATAACTACCTCTTTTCTTAAACTGTTGTTTAATAAACATTGTTTATGCGCGAATGATTGTAATCATCGCGCCCAATAGTATCATAGAACTGCGCTTCCGCTTCGGTGTAAAGCGCAATAAGGCCCGGTGCATCCTGATTCTGTTTAGCCTTGTACTGGATTGCAAGCTGATAAGACAGAAACTGTACAAACATATTATTAGGGTAATCAATGTTTGTGTCATTAAAGATACCGCGGATAATTCCGTTTTTCATTGTGTAGCCGTAGCCGGTATTCATGTCGATTTTATTAATACCTATTACCGATGTTTCTACTTTGTCATTATAAAAAGTGTACAGTGTACCGTTAGAAGTTATTACCAAATCTTTAAAGAAATAGTTAGCCGCGTTTATAGCAGTGGTTGGCAGTATAGAAACGCCTTCTACTTTGTCATTTTCTATGTCGTACATATCCAAAACGTTTATTGTACCGTCTTCAAGATAGTAAATCTTTTTATCTTCTGTCATTGTACCGATTTCAAAAGACGGGTAGTTTACCTTTTCTGACAAGTCGATAAATTCGCTTTCTAATCCGTATTCATCAATGAAAGAAAGTTTTGTAAGCGACACATTAAACCAAAGGTTTTTGTTATGATCTGTAATATAATTAATGACAGTAACGGTTTCTGTACTTTCCCAAGGGTAGAAAGTAAGGTCAGATGCTTTTACTACAAAACCGTTTTTACCTGCAATAATTTTAGAACAGCTTGTAACGCCTGTTACTTCCTTTAAAGTTTCTCCGGTAAGAATGTCAAAGACAATAACACTTTCAGAACTTGCGTTGTAAACGGCTATTTTTGTGTCGTAAACATCTGCAATACCTGTTGATGGAATATATTCAACCGGAAGTACGCCTTTTACATTATCAGCTTTTAGCGTAATTGTAGGGCATACGGGAAAGTATTTCATTTCAAGATCACGCTGAACACCGGTAATAATTAGCTGGTTATTTTCGATAGAGTAGCCCGAAGTATTTACAGGATCGTTTAGGGTATTTCGCGCAATACATCTGTTTGTGGCGTAATCGTTTAACGAATAAAGCTGGTAAAAGTCTTCCGGTAAATCATAGATAATTTCCTTTTCGTTATTCGCAACGGCGATTAAATGCGCCTTTTTCAAATAGGTTTTATCATCGTGATTAATTACTTTCTGATAAACTTTCTGGAATGCTTCGTTTAAAAGCTGTACGTTTTCGTTCCAGGAAATAAAGTCTGAATGTTCAAGGTCTGCAAGCTGCTGCGCTCTTTTTATTATATCTCTTGCGTTAAGTTTAAGCATTTTTTAATTCCTCCGTATTTTCAAAATTAACCGGGTAGATTTTGCCTTTTAGCATACTTCTAGCCATTATTCCGTCTTCCCTTAATGGTATCACATTATCCGCGATAAATGGCGCATAAAGCACGTTTTCTTTTGTCATGCAGACACATATATTTAAAGGGGAAGGAAGCGGAATGTCGAAAAACTCCAGCGTCTTTTTATAAAAGTCTTTGTCTGAAAAATCCCATGTAATTTTCAATCGCTCTTTTTCATCGCTTAAAATCTGATTCCATTTATCTTTTGCTTTCTTTTTAAGCTCTTTTATATTTAGTGTCTTTTCGCCGCTTACCGCTTCATTATAGATATGATTGATAAGGGCCGATAAAACAACAGAACCATAAATGTTTGTATACATATTAATCGGGAAGAACAGTTTCTTTTTCATTTTTATTTAATTTCTCCATTTTTAATAAAATCTTTCTTGCGTTACCTAAAACTAAATCGGTGTCATAATTGAATAAAAAATGTATCAGTTCATGGCTTTTACGATTCAGACAGACAAAGTTATCAGGGTTTAAGTCTTTGTAATTTTCTACACTCATATCTAAATGATGTAACTGCCACCCCCTTCTTAAAGGCCTTCCCGTCAGCTGGTCGCGGTTATTATCCTTTTTTTTCATAAAGGCCTTAAACCTTTTCCATGCAACGGTATTTCTAAACTTTGTTTTTTCTTTTTGTGAATTACTCGACTTTCGTACCTTCGCCGCCATAGTCGCCCCCCGTTTCAAATACATACTGTCTAGACGCGTATAACAGCGCATCGAATGAATCCGGATGGAAAACTTCATCATCATAACCCGGAAGAATTGCGTCAGTGTCTTCGTCACGCGGATGTACTGTGTGCTGAGCTTCATCTTCCAGCGCACCCCCTTTTTTAATTTCAATTTCGCCAGTCGCAAGCATAGAACTAAGTTGTTCTATTGCCATATTTTTATCGTACTTATACGCCGTATAAGCTGGCAGTCTGTATGTTTCTGCCAGTTCATACGCTATGGATTTTTCGTTTGAATCACAATAAATGGTAATTGCAGAATCTAAAGGAATGTTACGGTTTCTTTTAAAGATAAACTCTTTTGCATTATCAAAGGCTTTTCTTACGTCTTCCATAATGTCAGTTGCTGTTGCATGGTTAAACTTAGATTCCCTTAAAGTGTAGGCTTTTTTGTTTTCAGTGTCGGCAACTAAGGTTATCACGCTGTTAAAATCACAAAAACCAAAATCGCAGCCAATATAACAACGGTTAGGAATAAATGCACCTGGTATTTCCCCCTCGTAAGTTCTATATGTTTTATAAACTAAGGCTTCTGTGTCGTAAACAATTTCCCCTAAATATTCACGCATAATTAAAGGGCTTTCCATCGTCAGCCCTTTTCGCTTGCAGATTTCTTCTAAGACTGATGCGTGATTAGGAATAAACGGATTGCTTCTTAAATCCCAATGGTAAGACTGATACTCAATACCGCGGAATGCTTCTTCAAAGTAAGTGCCGGGAATGCGAGGTGGCGTTCCTGTTAAAATAAGCTGTGAATGTTCATAGTCCAAAAGTAAAGGCTGTAATACTTCTTCAATCAAATAACGGATGTTCTTCTGGCTCTGCGCTTCATCAATTATTACTTTTTTATACTTATATCCGCGGATTTTTTCGATTTCCTGTTTATTAGCGTTACCGCGAAACTTAATGGAAGAACCGTTAGAAAAAATTATTTCGCCGTCATTTCTCGAACCTTCGTGTTTTTCGCCGTTTACAATATCAAGCCCCGCAATTTTAGAAGACTGCAATACAAGGTCGTAAAGCTGCGCTATGGCGTTATTAAAAGTAAGGTGTATATAGCATACAGGCGTATTAGGCTCTAAGGCAGAAGAAACAAGGCTTCTGGCGTTTAGTTCTGTCTTTCCTGCACGTCTTCCGCACATTTCGCAGATTAAAGAACTTAGCTGATCTTCAAATACCTGTTTCTGTTCGCGAAATAGTGTTGCTGAAAGTCTGTAACGCGCAAAAGCAATATCCCGCGCTATCATCTTTTCGGTTTCCTGATCCAGTTTCTGTAGAATATCTACAGAAAAAAGGTTAGAAGCCATAATAGTAGCAGGTCTTCCTGACGGGTTTTCTTTAGCATCCTTTAAGAATATATCTATAAAATCTTCATACCACGCGCGGCCCGTCTGCTGATCCGGCGTTAGAAGCGCATCTTTTATGGTTTGTAGTACGGCGGGCTGTACTAAGCGCATAGCTTTTGTTACGTCTTTTGTGGTGTTTCTTTTTGCAGTGGCTTTTTCTGAATGTGAATTTTCTGTAGCTTTTTTAAGGTTTTCTGAATCTTTATCAAAGCTGTTGCGGGGCTTTCCGCCCCTCTTTGGAGTTTTTACAGATTTTGTTGCAGAATTTTGTTTATTTGCCATTTAGCTTATATACTCCGCAATCGCTTTATCTATATCATCTGCGCGTCCGTCTATCTGGCTTGAAACTGAAAAGGCGCGGTTTCTCTGGTCAAAAGTCTGTAATTCATAAACAGCGCCGTCATTTGTGGTTACCTTAATTTTCAAGCCCGGATTAGTGTTGCACTTCTGAATAAACAGTTCTAACAGTGCAAAATCTGTTTTTGAATTAAGCATCTGTTTTTTTGCCTTTTCTAATCTTTTCTGAGATTTATAATATTGAATCGCTTCTTTTAAAACTCCCATTTCTTTTATATCTCCTAGTTATTTTTATCACGCGCCTTAATTGCAAGCGCTTCTTCTTTTGATACTGCGTAATGCGGTTTTACATACTTTCCGTAGTAACGGCCCTTAGAACCTGCATTTAATAGTTTTCGCACCTTTTCTTCCGGCACGTTAGGGAATAAATATTCTTTTCCGTTTCCGTTACGGAATGTAATGTAAAGGTTTCCGGTTTTAGGGTTGTATCTTACCCGCCCGATTGCAGTAGATGGAATATCACGTGTAGAAATATCCTTATCTTTTATTGAAAGTCCTGCCTTATTAAGCTGTTTTTTAGTCATAAGGCCCGACCAGCCTTCGGGCGTATTGGTTTTGTAACCTAAGTTGTCATTTTTTACAAAACGTTCTGACGCTAGGGAAGTTGTATCTATTTTCTTTCCTTCATGCAGTCTTCTTTCGTTTTCGTTTAAAGTTTTGTAATATGACTTATCATATTTCTTATCAAGAATATCAAAGGCCTTATCTAGTGCCTTAGACGCTTTCGGGGCTTCTGTGGGTTTCTTTTTTCCGAATACGTCCTCTGTAGAGTAAATGTCCTGTTCACTGCCTTTTAATATGTCTTTAAAAAAATCTCTGTCAAAAATATTCATTCTGCGTTACCTCGCAAAAACTATTGTTATTATCCGCGATTGCTCTTTTTAGTTTACTTCTGGCGGTTTCTTTAGGATTTTGAAAAACCTGCCTTATGGCGTTTCTGCACACCTTATCAATTGATTTAATCTCATACCCGCCCTTTTTTATAAAAAGCTCTTTTTTGTAACGGCCCATTATAAAAACTGCTGCGTTTAAGTAATAATCCTTAAAATCTTCTTCGGAGATTCTTAAACCGTTTTCTTCACATATTAAACCCATCTGAATCTTGCAGTTTTTGATAACCTGTCGAAACATTTCATCCCACGCGGCTTTTGAATTAGTTTTTAAAAACTCGTCTTGAAAAGGTCTGAAACGTGACATATTCGACATTAGAACCCCTTCTTATAGACCTTTAAGCGCATCATAGCTTCATCTGTGATATGAGCTACCCAGATCTGCCACCCGTCTTTTACTTCGTATGAAAATATAATAGGCGGCGGAAACAGCTTTTCTAAAAAGTCATAACGCCCTTCTTTTCCCTGCACTGTAATGTATTCAATTCCCGCATAAAGTCTTAAGCGGTATATGAAAGCAAATAAACAGCGGTAAACGTTCATTTTTGCAACGTTCTTTCCAGGCTGCTTAAATACTACGATGTTATTTGATTCGTTTTCACGCTGGCATAAACACCATACCTGTCCGATTTTGGCTACTAAATCACCCTGACGCGAATAACACTGCGCTTCTAAAGGTTTTTCCGGCACATTGTTCCAAGCCGTCCACTTTTTAAACGGTAATTTGTTTTTATTTCTGCTCAAAATCCATAACCCCCATTACTTTTTATTACAGAAACGTTTTTTTTTAAGTATAGAACAATATTTTATAAATGCAAGTTTTTCACTCGGCTATAATACTTTAACTATGTGTAGTGTATATTTTTGTAGACAGTAGAACAATAACACTATAAGTAGTGTTTTATAAAATTGATGTACGCTATATATAGTGTTATTAATAGAGTTTTTTTACAAAAAAAACAGACTTCCGGCTATCCGGAAGTCTGTTTTAACCTTTTTTAATTTTCACGCATAATTTCAAGAAGCAATCTTTTTAGTATTATCCTTGAATATTGCCACAACTGCAATAGACGCAGAACCTACAGCGTTAATGGCTGCAAGGATAGCACTTTCTTTAGACAGGTCGAACAGCGGTATAACAGATTCAAGCGCAGTAGTAACTGCTGTAATGATTCCTGACACAATCAGAAATGTTTTTGTACTCATATTTTTACCCCCTAAACTATGACTTTTTCCATAAGCAGCCGCGCAGGTTTTCACGTGAACGGAAAGCGAGTTTTACACCGTCCTGCTTAAATCCGTCCTGTTCCAGAACGATAAAGTATTTAGTGTTATAAATATCTACCAGGATAGCGACATGGCCGTACTTGTTTGTTTTTGAACTGTTCCAGATAAGAATATCGCCTTTTGAATAATCGGCTAAAACTGAATCGACTGTTACGCTAAGGTTTCCGCTTTTTTCAAAAATATCTTTTGCACCTTCTACCGGCGGTGTCTGTGTTTCGTTCAAAACATCTTTCAAATACTGACGGTAAAGATCTACACACTGATAGCCATGCTGGCCGTCAAAGTCTACTTTCTGACCTAAATACTTATTAATGAATTGTGTAAGTGTCATACACTAAACTAATGTTTAATTTTCAGCTTTTATTCTTTATTCACTCTCCTTTGGGAGTTCTGGAAGTACAATTTCTTTCCAAGCGATAACGTGATAAGCATTTATTTCATACCACAAATCACCATAACTTCCACAATGATAACTTACAGGTTCTTTAATCCTCTTTTCAGTAATGACTTGGACTTTCCAAATAAGTACTCTGCCTTTTTCTTCTTCTTCGGGTGGAAAGTGTAAATCTTCATAGCAATTTACATCTTTCATATAATGCCATTCATTAGCCTTGTTATAGCCGCCCCATACTTCCGCACATTCCTTATTGCAAACCTGTTCTGAATACCATTTATTCTTTGCTTTCAGTTCTGCAATAATTTCTTTTGCTTCGTTCTCTGAAAGTTTGTAGTTCTCAATTTGGGCTTTTAGGTTTTCAATCTCTGTCTTTAGTTCAATGTTCTCTGCCTTTAATTGTACTAAGTTCATATCTATTGGCTTTTTCATTTCTTTACTCCTTCAAAAATATACTTCAACTCAACAGGAACAGTTTTTTTACTCCAATTTTCAAACCATAAAAGTTTTACTTTTTGCTTAAAAGAATTTTCAAGATAAATACCTTTACAGCTTTCATTCCGCAAATCTCCTTTTGAACCTAGAAAATGCCTTAAATCTTCTTCAATCATTTCAATTTTTTTTAATCTGCTTATTAGCCCAGTATAAATGTCCTTCTGTCATAAAATACCCCTTTTCTTTAAGAAACTCTTTTGCGCATTTATCAGAGAGTTCATCAATAACCAGTTTTGGAATACCTTTCTTATATTTCTGCTTTATAAGTTCCAGATATTTTTTTCTTTGTTCAAATTTTGTCATAAATCATCTGATATTTTCCGCAATTCCTTCGTAGCCTTCTTCTGATTCAATGAATCTGGCGTCTGTGTCGCAGGCGCTTGTTATCGCCTGAACGTGTAGTAGTTGCATTATTAACCGGCTATTAGTCTTTCTCAAAGCAGCAACTTCCAGACTGAGCTTTTCAAGCATTTTCTGTTCTTCCTTTCTTTCGTTCATTTCAAAGTAAAAAAGTCCTGCTATGATGCCGAAAAGAACTGCGATAAGGCTAGAAACACATAAGCCTTTTATCATTTAACCCCCTTTTCATTTATAAAATGGTTTGTGGTAACATAACACCCTAATAAATAGCCCATTACAGAACACCATAAACCTACAACAATGATACAAGCTACAAACACTTTTGATTTCCCCTTTCTAACCTTACTTTTTATTTTAAACGTTTATTATGTATAAATAAGCACTTTTTAAAGCTGCCTTTTTATATCCGCTTATTTTTTCCGTTTCTGATTCTTTTGTTTCCCACCTTTTTTTAAAGTACAAGGCAACATTATTCCAGTCGCGCAGAAAAGCCATTTCGTAAATCAGTCTTTCACATGGATATTTATGCGCTGTAAAAAAAGCGTGTCTTGCACTATCTAAGCTTACATATATCCTTCTGTCTGATTCAATCAGATAATAGCACCAAGTCCAAAACGCAGTTAAAAGCTCATCAAAAGTAAGTTTTATTCTTTTTTTCATTTTGCACTAAGCCTCAATAATTCAAGACTTCCGGTAAATACTGTTATTACCTGGATCCAGATTAAAGCTGTTTGTCTTTCAGCTTTAATTAGATAGATAAGAAGAAACACTATGGCAAGTGCCATAGATGCAATTACCATTTTTTTTTCTTCAAAAGAGTGTCCTATTACCAGAAACAACACTGAAATAATCCCCATTACTTCCACCCCTTAGAACTTTCTAAAAATTTTCTGCATACCGCCGCGCACTGAATAGCTTCGCTTGCAAGTGCAAACGCTGCGCTTTCAGCTTCGTGTATGTCCTTTTTTGAATCCCAGTTTAACCTTATGTTAGACCAGATATTTTCAAGCTTATTCTGCAAATTTTCTAAAGCTTCTTCGGCTTCTTCAAGTTCTTCCTAAAGAACCGCATACCCTTCATGGCGTGAACTATATGCGTTTCCCCAGATACATTTAATGTTTATAAGCTCTGCTTCTATGGCCTTATCAAGATTTGCTATAGCCCTTTCTGCTGTCATAAACTTACCCCTTTAAACAAAAATTATGATTGCAAGCGCTACTAAAAGCCCATATCCAACGCCGATTAAAAAACATTCCCATTTTTCACTGTACATCATTTTCTTACCCCTTTCAGAAGCTTTTCAGCTTCACTTCCCTTTACTACGTCTAAAACACCATAACGGCATTTACACCCCGATTTACTTTCTGATTCTTCGTAAATCAGAAAACCCATTTTTTCAAGCTTTTAAAGTCATTTCCTTTTTCATCATAGCTTTAATGATCTTTAAAATACTTTCTTTCATTTGAACTTTACAGGAATAAGGCCTTCATAGTTTATTACTTCATCACTTTTGAAATAAAACTCTATTTCTGAAACTGGCTTTAATGCACATCCTGGAAAGCGTACAAACAGTTCCTTCTGGCTGTATCCGTCGTGACATAAAACCTGTAATCTCGTTGTAAACTCCTGCAAGGTTAGTTTTTTATCCGGCATTCCTTACCCCCTAAAATAAACTCTGCTCATAGTATTTTTTCTTTTCTATTTCTTCCTTCCTGATTTCTCGCTCTATTCTTAAAATAAGACGGTCTACCCTTAATTCTTCTATTTTTTTGCTTTCCTTTCCCCTAAAACTTTTGTCATACTCATTCTGTAAGCTGCGCATGGTTTTTACAGATTCCAGAAACTCACAAAAAAGAGTATTATCTATCATATTTTTACCGCCTGAACTTTACCTGATTTATATTCAAGCTTCATTACAAATTCTTTACCAGTCGCGTTATTCTTTACGATATAGTCACCTGTAGCAAGCTTTGTTACAGAAAAAACCGCTTCCGGTTCATCAACATAGTGTATAGCCCCGGAAAGCTCTATCTTTCTGTAAGTCATTACTTCGCAGGTTTCAAAAGAATGCAGTTTACATATACGTAATTTTTGTTGTTTTGATGTTTCTAAAAATTCTTTTTCTGTCATATTTCCTTTACCTGCTCTATAAAATTACCCCATAAAACTAAAAGACTTGAAAAACCGCATATAATAAACACTATAGGCGTGAATATCACATAAAGCGAAAACAAGAAAAGTAAAAGCCCTATATCCTTAATTTTAGTAAAAAACTCCTGCATTTTAGTTCCTTAATTACTTTCAATAAAGTTCACACAATACGGTAAAAAGAATGTTTTTACAGTTCCTACCGCACCGTTTCTGTTTTTTCTGATATAAAGATTCGTTTCTATCTTATAATCTTTTTCATCCTTTGCCCTTTCGCGCCCTATTAATAAACATACATCCGTATCTTCCTCTATTGCACCGGATCCGCGTATTTCTGCTAATCCCGGCTCTTTGTTGTTTTCTGCCGGACGTGAAAGCTGGCAAAGTGCAACAACAGGCACGTTTAATTCCCTCTGTAACTGCTGCAAGGTGTTTGATATTTCCCGGACTTTGTCAAAACCCTGTAATCTTTCATTAATCCTTATAAGTCCTATATGATCTATAAAAATTGCCTTTACACCATAAGAACGCACCTGAGCGCGGCATAAATTAATAATGTCGTCAAGCTGTCTTCCAGGGCATTCTGCAAGAATAAGGTTCTTGTTTGCTGCAATATCTCCGCAAGTTTTTTGCAGTAAAACTGCCTGTTCCTGTGTAAGAAGCCCCTGTTTTATTGCCCTCACAGATAACCTTACAAGCATAGAAGTGATGCGCTCTACAATCTGTAATGGTGTCATTTCTAATTCTATAAAAAGGGTTTTTATATTCTGCTTTGAAATATTCCACGCAATTTTTGTAGCAAGGGCCGTTTTTCCCATAGAAGGCCGCGCACCTATTATCATGTAAATATTCTGTAAGCCGTCTATTATTTCATCCAACGACTTTAAGCCGGTTGAATAACCTGTAATTTTATTTTTGTTTTTCTGAAAGCTGTTTATGTTTTCAATGTTTTTTGCAACCAGTTCTTCAATTTCATAAACATCCGAACTTGTTATATTTGCCGACAGGTTGAAAATACTTTTTTGAATGTCTGCTAAAAGCTCTTTTGATGCTTCGCTGTCATTTTCCTTTTTTACTGCCTTCATGGTAACAGCATCTTTTATTCTTAAGGCCATTCCGTAAAGCTCGCGAAGGATATAGGAATTATTTATTTCAGCTACATAATAATTTACAGAAGACGGCGGCGCAGCAAGTTCTGTCAGTTCGCTTAAATATATTGAATCTATTCCCGCGTTTTCATTCGTAATGGCGATAAAATCTATTCCAGCCCCTTTTGAATCAAGGGAAAGAAGCGCCCTGTAAATATCCTTGTGGGCCTTTTCCTGAAATGCAAAAAAAGCTAGTTTTGTCCGCACATTTGAAATTGTATACGGGCTGACTATAAGACAGCCTAATAAAGCCTGCTCGCACTGTTTAACTCTTTCTGATTTATCCAACATTTAATACTTACCACCCGTTATTAAAGCCATTTCCCTTTTCCAGTCGTCCGGGAAGCAATATCCGCAAGTTCCGAATATTGTTTTATTGTCAAAACTGCCACAAATCGGGCATTTAGAACTTTCAATCACTACGTTTTCAAGCTCTCCATGCCCTGCCGTTTTATTTCTGACTCTGGCTAAAACGTTATTGAAAATATTATAACTCAAAATCTTTTGAAACTCAAACTGTAAACTGTTCATTGCAAACTCGTTTTTTGAAATTAAATCAAGGCATTCTTTAAACTCTTGCGGGGTAACGTTTTTGTCTTTTATGTAGGTTTTAAGGCGGGTATTGATCAAAGCACTTTGTAATTGCGGCGGGTCTTTAAATCCAAGTTCTTTATATTTTTCTAGGTATATATCCCTGTATTCCTTGTAACAGTCAGCCCGTTCTTTTTTCGGCTCATTCTCTTTTGATTCTGAACTTTGTGTTTCTTCCTCGCTAAACATTTCTATCTGCTCTGGCTCAAAACACGCTGTAAATTTAGAAGGCCATCCGGGCCTTTCTTCTTTAGTGATTAGTTTTTTATCTACAAGTTTTTCTAAAACTCTTTTACATTGTCTTTCTTCACAGCTGCACATCTTAGCAAGTGTTTTTAAAGAACCGACATAACCTTGCCCCCCTGGTGCTGAAAATCCCCTTATTGCTGCAAAAACCATAAGTTCTACACCTGATAATTTAAGGTCTTCAACCATGTAAGCCTGAATAACAATGTACCACCTGTCTTTCATTTTTTTTTATAACTCCCAATTTTTTTTTAATTAGTCGACTAAAAAAAAATAACGCCACCTGGTATGATAAGGTGACGTTTAAGTGGTAAGTGAAGTACAATGTATATAAAGAAATTATTTACTTTGAACTTCTTTATATACATTGTACCCACCTACCACAGCTTAGTCAACTTGATTTTTAATTATAACACAGATTTTCTAAAATGGAATATCTTCCGGAAAATCTTGTGCAGGATTCTGTTTTACCGGGTCTGGCTTTTGTGCAGGCTGTACTTCCGGTGTACTGTCAGTATAGAAGTATTTGCACTCACATTTAACTGTTGTCTTCTGCTGGCCGTAACTGTCTGTCCATTCAGAAAAATTGTGAACGAACTCCCCGGCACCCATTTTTCCTACCCATGTTTTAAAGTCAAAGTTTCCGCGCTGGATTTTGAAAGCGTCAAAAAACTTTGTGATGTTCTGGTTAAAATAATCACCTTCTACAAATCTTTCAACATAAGAAGCTGTAATAAGATCGTTACCTTCGCGAACTCCAAAACCTACTTCCAGCATCTGTTTGCCTGTTGTAGTCTTTGCAACCCGCGCCCCGCGAATCACCATTTCGTGTTTACCGTCAGAACAGTTAAAAACCACTTTGTATTCCTCTGGTTTGTAATCTGTAATAAAAGCCATTTTTTACCCCCATTTAGATTTTAAGCCTTTAAATTATAAAATGCTCTTATTGAGCTATCAACCTTTTTTAAATCGTTTTCAACCATCTTTTCACTAAACATTCCTATAGGTGACTTTACAGGGTCGCTACCGTTCGTTTGTGTAGTGAAATAATAGTTCCCGTCGTTTACGCAGGTTCTTAAAACAATTGTAAAACAGCCTTCCAGAATGATATGGCTGTCTATACTTTTACCCTGAGTTTTAGCCTTAATGTTTCCAAACTCGTCTGTTTCTTCGTGATGCAGAAAGTAAACAATCTGGTCGTCTTCCATTTTTGGAAGCGTGTTTATAATATCCCAGAAGTTCTTTGCTATAAGGTTGTACTTATCAAACCCCTTTTCCAAACTTCTGCGCATGAACTCATTTGCCATAATGTATTGAGAATCATCAATTACAATAACCTTTGATTTTGTACGAAGTAACGCCTTTTGAATAGTTTCTGAACTGTCAGTTTTTATCACCTTGTCAAAATCATTTTTGAATGGAAAGGGTTTCCCGTTTACGTTGATAACTGAAAGTTCGTCCTTTTTGAAATTGCGCATACTGGCTGATTTTCCCGAACCGCTGCGCCCGATAATTAATACACCGATTGCCATGTCTTACCACCTCTTTTTAAGTAGTCTAAACCGTTCTTTTTGTATTTGTCAAGCATTTATTTTTTACAAATTTCTGCATTTATAACAAACGCTTTAAAATGTGGATAACTTTTATTTTACAACTACTTCCTAACTTTCGGTAGTAGTTAGGGGGTAGGACAAAATGTCCTAGGGGGTAGGACAAAATGTCCTAGGGGGTAGGACAAAATGTCCTACGATAATAAATATATAAATAAATTTAAAAATAAATTTAAAATATTAACAAACTTCGTTTGTTATCATTTCTGAAACCATTAAGAAAATGTGGATAACTTTTAACAAAAAGAAAACTGTAATTTAAAACATAAACCATAAGTTTTAAGAAAACTGTTACATTCTTTCTTAACTGAATTTAAAAAGATGTGGTATGAGAAATATATTTTTAAAAATACGAAAGATTAGAGAATGAGAAAAATTTAAATATACACCGCCCGCCCGCCGCCAAAACGATCCGGAAAACTTATCTAAATTACGTCTGGTTTTCCAAGCCTTTTTTATGCTTTTTTACCCGTTTTTTCAAAAAACAAAAAAACGCGTTAGAGAGCCTCTTAACGCGTCAGACGTAAAATTACTCAAATATTTAAAATGAACGCGTCAGAAGCAATCCTAGACGCGGTTTTGAGGGTCTAAACTAAGGATTCTGCGCTTGCAGATTTTGCACCATTTCGCGAATCTGGTTTATCTTGATTTCAAGGTCTGCTAAAGCTGCGTTTATCTGATCTAAAGTCAGTTCAGTTACTTTCATAATTCCCCCTAAATTTCTATGTGTTTATGGCTGATTTCGTTACCGACAGGCTTAACGGTGTAAGCGATATTTTCAAGCGGCACTTCGCTTTCTACCCTTATTGCCACACGTCCGCGCTGTTGATACTTCGGCTGGTAGCGGATTAAAGAAAGCCCGTTTCTGTCGTCCGGGATTTCCTTTAGGCTGAATTCCTTTTTTGTTTCGCCGCTTCCGGAAACTAAAGACACCCATACTTTTCCGTAAGGAAGTCCTTTTTTCAGAACGTTTACGTATACGCAGTCTATGATGTTCTGTGAAAAATCGTTAAGCAGCGTTTCACTTTCATACTCTAAACGAAGCTTTGTAAAGTTTTCCTTATTGTCATAAAACATTATTGAATAAACGTTCTGCTGTGCCGTTACCAGGTAAATACGGTCTTTTTCAATGACAATATTTGTAACGTTTCCTTCACTTAAATCCGCTAAATCGTCGGTATCTTCCCAGCAGATTACTGAGTAATCACCCTGAATCATAAGAACCTTATTGTGTCCTTCGGCGTCTAAAAAGCTGATTAATGAAACGTTCATATAGTAGTTATTCTTATAGGTAATTATATTTACAACATCGCTTGCATCCTGGAGATATTCAAAGATTTGTGAACCGTTGAAACGGTAAAATCCTTTTGTAAGCGGCGAATAGAAGAATGCGTATTTAGACGTATTGCCGCAGAAAATAAGGTTTTTACATTCTGTAATAGGGTTCTGATAACTGATAGAAAAATCGGGATTTAAAATTATATTAAATATAAAACCTGATTTAATCATATATACCTGGCCCTGTACGATAAATACATTTTCTACAAAATCTAGCAGTGTTTTTAAAGAATAATTATTAACCTGTATTGTTTCCTGTAAATATCTGATATTTGCCATTTGATTATTTCCCAGATTAATTGCACCGAATCTATTAAAGAAATATTCATAGCTAAAATTACAAAGGAAATAAGGATATAAGTTGTCATTATCCGGGAATACATAAGACTGAGCTTGTAATTCAATATTTGTGTAAGCCTGACTGCTTTGTGCATAAACGCTGTTGTAATATACCGGATCTGTTCCGCTTCCGGTGTAAAATTCAATATCATAAACAAACGGGTTATTTCCTGCACTGTAATCATAAAAGGCGTAATAAGTTAAAAATTCATTTGCTATTCCGCTAAAATAATCTAAGGTAATTTCGGGATGATTATTAACTGTACCTGCACTTACTTTTACAGAAGGCATTGAAGAACCATAGGCAAAATATAATGAAAAGTCAGAATATCCATGATAATGAGTATCACCAGGCCAACTTAAACGTCCGTTGTAACCAATAGACCAGCATTTTTCAAGCGTATTTAAAACAGGATTAAAGGCATTTAAACCGTCACTATTAATGAGCAGATAATTATTAAATTTATTTACAATGTACGCAGAGCATTTTGTTATTTTAAAATACTTATTATTATTTATAAAACGTCCGTAAATTACATTTTTTTCTGTAAAAATATAATTATCACAGCTATACCAAGGCATTAATGCACAGCCTTTAGGACTTAAAACATTCTGTATTTCCCCTCTATTAGTTAATGCCAGATAAAATGAATTATCACTTGATAATGTTTCCTGATTATATTCCCATAAAATCGGATCAGTGTCCCTGATTTCTGTATCTATTTGTAAATTTTTAAAATCTGATGCTGTATAAACATTTAGTCTGTCATTTACTGCCGGACTGTTTCCTGATGCCCTTACACCTATAGAAAAATAATCTTCTCTCTGTCCTGGTTTAAAGTAATGATAACCTAAACCTTCATACCAGGGATTGCTAGGAATCTCAGGATTCATAAAATAAGTTTTATGATAACCGCAATAAACATTTTCCTGAAAGTTTTCTGTAATTAAACTAGAACAGGCTATGTTAAACTGCCATTTTTGATGAACTGTGTGCCAAAAGTTTTGTATAGGTTGCCCTTGCTGAGTAGTATACTGATTTGTATTATCCGCATAAAATCCTGAACCCGGATAATAAGTCCCAAAGTATTCCCCTCTTAATTCACTTCGCGTTTCATAACATTTCCTAGGTATAGCAATCTGTAAACTGTCTATCGTTATTTCATACTTTGAAACAGTTTTATTTATTGCTGTAATTTTATTTCCCAGTTGTAAGGATGAATTGTAAAGCTGCGTTTTATTCTGAATCCACATTTCAAAACCATAAATGGAAAACCAAGTTCCATTTATAGTTATTCCTTTTTCTGCATATTTACAAAAATAAAAATGTGTCTTAGGTCTTCTAACTACATCAAACTGATAATAATCATTAACTACACCAAACCTTCCGTAATCTTCATCAGGAAAAACTAACATTAAATCCTGAACATTTACTAAATTTTCATATAATAATTGTGATGCACCGTTTGTTACATCAAGGTTAGAAGGCAAAATAATTCCATTTTGCGAAAAATCATTTAAATTAAAAATAAACTGTGTAGGCGTGAATGTATGATTAATCCATCCTGTATTATTGAAAACTGAAAAACCCGCCCAGCTTCCATCCATGATTAAACCGCCTATAATTACATATTTTGCATAGGCTGTTACATTACTGATTAACTGGCTTGATGTTTCTATAGTTATATTTTCAGAATCAAGAAAATGAATATTACGCCAAGTTCCTGTAATACGGGTATCTTTGGAAATTGTCAGCATTCCAAAACTTGCTTGATAGCCGGTTTTTGTAGGAAGCTGAATTATCTTTGCCGCTGCAAAATCTTCATTTATGTCTAAGTCTGTTACAGTTCCGTTAAAATCAATCTGTATTGTATTATCAGGCTGGCGGTAAAATCTGTAATTATGTTCGCCGTCGTAATTTGAAAACGCTGCTAAAACTTCATAGCTTAAAATATCATAGGTATAGCCGTCCGGAATATTGCTCAGAACCGCCGTTCCGTTTTTATACAGTGTTCCGTCTGTCAGTGTATATACGTCGTTTCCGTCCTGAAAAGGTAGGCCTGTAAAGCCTTCCTTCTTTTTCCAGAATGGCGACAAAAGATTATTATAATAACACCCTTTATTCTGGTGTAATCGTGTATCATTCCATTTATTCTGGGAAAGTGAAACGTTATTTGCAAAGTTTAGAAATGTCGGCGTAATCTGATTATTTGCCATATTTATACCTCATTTCTAAACTATTGTTTAATCTTCTTCCGCTTTTACTCCGTTATTTTCCCTGGCGGCTAAAACAGGATCGCTTTCTATCCTTTCACATTCCATATCGTATTCCGGCGACACTTCACACCCTGGGCTTTTTATATAGGTCGTATCATGCCACCCTTCTTTCAACCAGCCGCCGTAAGTTACCGTTTCACCGAATATATTTATCTGTTCACATACCTTTCTGTGAATCCCTGTAATTTTCTTTGCACATTCTTCGCAATAATTGTTTTCGCTGCCATAGTGCATTATTGCCCCGCCGGTAGGATCGAAAGCTTCATAAACTTTTTTATAAGGTAATATTTTCATTCCGCATACATAGCAGCTGTCACTAGAAATGTGCCGGAACCCTAACGTACCGTCCGCGTTTAAATTCTCAAAAATCATTGCATGAGTTCGGCCTGAATCGTCTTTCCAGAATCTGTTTTTTTCGTTCATTTGTCTTACCACCTTTTTAATAAAAAAAATAAGCCGGTAAAAACGGGAGGTTGTTTTACCGGCTGTGACTTTTTTAATTAGTGATAATGTAAAGTATTTAATGGTTTTTGCAAAGCAGTTATACGTTATTTTTATTTTCTTTTTCTGCGTCTTTTATTTTTCTTAACTGGTTTTGTACTCTTACACTTTTAAAGGTAAATTTCTTATAGAACCATTTAAAAACACGTTTTTTTGATACAATCTTTTTTCCGTTATCATAAATAGAAACGCTTAAAATTAAAGGGTGAAAATCCTTTATTTTTGAGATTGTATATTTATCACTTTTAAATATTTCTGTATTGCCGTTTGCAAGCTCTGTTATAATCGTCATTTTTACCTCCTAAGCAGTTCTTTCCCAACAATATTTAACGACATAAGGTGGCATGATGTCTACCGCAGTTCCACTACCTTTATTGCCAGTAGTTCCCTCTGTTCCAGTAAATGTATAAGTACCGCCACTAATTGTACCACTTGCGGTTACACTATGGGTATGATTTTGTGATTCACCGCCAGTATTTCCGCTTAATTCTAATTGATGTCTATGTGTTGCATCAATAGAGAATTTTATATTACTTCCACTTTCCTGACTTGTTCCACGATATGAACCTTGTGCAACTGAAACTATTCCTATTCGAGTTATAGAGGAAGTTTGATAATTACCAATTTGATAGCCATCAAGACTGCCAGTTAAAGTTTTAGCGTTGGTATCATTTATGTTTATGGTATTTTTTGTTGTTAATGTGCCGCTAAGAGAATGACTATGACCTCTGTTATTAGCCCCGCTTGTTACTTCAGTACCTGTAAAGGTAGGATTTGTTTCAACCGCAATTGTTCCGCTAGGTGTAAAACTATGATTATGGCTAGGCATATTGCTTACAGTCAAAGTAACTGTTTTTGCTCCGCCAGTTGCTCCCAAAGTATCACTATCACCTTTTGCCCAAATAAATTTATCTTTTATCTGAGTCCATGTTCCTCCGCCGAATGTAACAGCTGGATCTTCGTTAGAACTTGTCCAGTAAAGACTTCCGACAGGATGCATTAGATCAAGTAAAAATTTACCTACGGCCCTTTTATTAACAGAATCCCATACAAGAATATCATTATTATTTAATGTGTTTGCTTCGGCTCTGGTTAGTAAAGGCTGGTTTGTACTGGCGTCTATCTGTTTTACAGTTACGCTTGAATAATATACAAGTGTCCGTTTTGTTAATCCTTCTAATACCGTAATAAGTGCTGTATCTGTTACTACACTTCCTTTTACAAGTTTTCCGTTACTTACAGAAACAGTTCCATACCAGGTTAAACCGTCAAAATGGTAATAATCAGAACCGTTGTATAAAACAACGTCTGCAAGCTCATCACCGCTTATGTTTGTAAAGATTCCCTTAATTGCAGTTATGGCTGTCTGTGTAATGCCAGAAAACCATCCGCCGTTAAATTCTGATACGTCAGTAAAGGTTTGTGAAGTTGCGGTAGCAGAATCACTAACGCGCCATTCTCCGTTACTGTCTGCCGTAAGGGTAGCAATCTTTCCAGTATCATAGTTATTAACTGCAAGACCTGAGTATTCACCGCTTCCTAAAGGCGTATTATTATTATCTCTTGTTACAATAAAATCGCCTGTTGTAGATACGTTTGTTTCTTCCGTCTGGTATGTTACACCCTGTACGTATAAATCACCCTTAATTGCAACATCCTTATCAACGTGAACAGAAGCAGCTGCTTTTATATCTGCATCTACTGTAAGTTCGCCGTTTATTTGGGTTTCGTGTAAATTAGCATTCCCTATTACAGAAAGGTTTCCGTCAATAACTGCACCTTTTGCGCTTAATATCCCGTCGTTGTCTGCGGTAACGTAATCAGAATAGCCTAAAAACAATGCGCGTTCAGAAATTACCTGTCCTGGCGTCAGATAACCGGTAATTCTTATATTACCGTCAATTGTGTAATCACCTTTCAAAAACTTTTCTTTTACAATTTCAACATCATTATTAAAGTTTCTTAAAGTAATGCTTTTTGCCTTTGAAACATCAAAAGTCTGCGCGTTTTCTGCGAAGGTGTCTACAATAAGTTCTTTTTCACTTTCTGCAAAAACTACAGCGCGTCTTGCGTTCAGATACTGTGAACTTCGTTTAAACCAGATTTCGCCGTTATCTGCTACATATACAGCTTCAAAGCTCTTTAGTTCTGGCTGAACATAAAGAACCTTTACAGCGCCGTTTTCTGAATTATTTACGTAATCAATTACGGCGCTGAACTTCACGTTTCCTAAGCTGTGAATATTTGTGGTAGTATCTGTAAAATCTGTAAGGTAAAAAATAAAGCGCCCTGCGTTTACATTATGGAAATGGATCCATCCGTTTTCTGGAATTAAAAACATCTGTTCCGGGGCAATAAACAGTCTTCCTGACTGCATTGTTTCTGCTATAAGTTCAAGAGCATTTAATTTTCTTGAAACCCTTAAATTTTTTGAATAAATAATATCTGCTTCAAGAGTGCCTGATAATTCTGCATCTTCGGCAATTATTTTTTCACTGGCTTCTACGTTACCCGAAGTTATTATATTTGAATTTATAGTTGTAATGATTGCCGCATCTGCCGTAATGCTGTCGCTTGCAAGGTTTGTAATGTCAGCGTTATCGCTTGAAAGTTCTGTAGCGTTTAATTTCTCTGCGTTAAAGGTTTCAACGTTGAAGTTTTCTACGCTTACCTGTGCAAAAGTTCCTGTGCCTTCAACCGTTAAATTATTTGTAACCTGAATGTCTTTTGTTTTTACCTTGTCTGTAGCAGTAATTTCAGAAGCGGTAATTTTATCTGCGCTTACAGTGCCGGAAACGGAAGCATCACCGCTTACCGATAATTCGTTTGTGTAATCATGCTGGCTGTGTACTTCGTCCGCGGTCAGACGTTCGGTGTTTACTACTGTATCTAAAGAATCAACTTTTGTTTCAGTCTGTGAAAGCCGTTCGTCAATGTCGTTTACCTGATTTTCTAAATCCTTAATTTTCTTTTCTGTCTGTCCTGCCTGTGTTACGCCCTGTTCTTTGTCTGTAGGTTTAAGTGAATTTGAATTATTAAAAGTCATAGATAAAAACTCCTGCGGTTAAAAAAAAGAACCCCTTCCTAAAACGTATGTTTTTTAGGAAAGGGCAAGGCTACTTTTATTTTAAGGAGATATTCCAACCGGCTATGCAGTATAACCGATGTAACCTGTGTTAGCGTTGAAGATACCTACACCGCAAACAGAAGGGTTTGTTACTACGAACGATCCGAAACACTGAATTGTTACTTCCATGTCTGGGCCGTCTGCTGAACCTGAACCCGGCTGTACGTTCAAGTAATCGTCGATAATCAAGCCGTAAGGCTCTTTTTCTTTTCCTTCGCCGTCCATTGTCATTGGATCCTGTTTTCCAGGATTATTTCCGGCTACGCCGTCGTCGAGTTTATCAACGTTGGTGTAAGACCAGAACTCAACGGCTGATGTGTCGAGAACGTAGAACTTGCCTTTAGGACAATATGGATCATCGAAAATATTCTCAACATAGTTTGTAGAGAAACTAGCCGAGAAGCTGTCGAATCCTGTTGTTGCCTGTTTCTTTTCTTTCGTAGCTGTCTGAGTAAAGAAAGTGTTTGTTGTTTCAATTTCTTTTGAGAATGTATCAAAATCATCATCATTCATAACGATAAGGTCACATTCTGAACCCTGACGGCGGCATTTCTTGATAAGTGTTTTAACTGTAACATTGAAATTTTCAGAACTTGCACCAAGAACGAAAGCACCTGCAAGGCGGTCTGCTGCAATATTACGTGTTACGCCAAAGAAGCTGTTTCCAATAAAACTTGTCCATGTAGCGCCTGAACGGTTAGCAACTGTTGGAAGCCATCCGTCAAGACCAATTGGAAGAACAGGACGGCCTGATGCGTCCATAGAATCTGCAAGACAAATAATATCTGTTCCAGCTGTTACGTTGAAGTTAGCTGTTTTAGCATTCAAAGTAACAGTATCACCATTAATTGCTGTAACTTCTGCTGTTCCGATAACTGTAGAAGCTGCAATAGATGCCTTGAAAACAACGTTTGTTCCGATATCAATTTTCATAATTGCATCTGGTGTAAACTTAACGTCTGTTCCGGTTGTAGCAATAGCTGTTACGCTAGACTGTGCAGAATCAAGCTGCATAAGTTCACCGTAACCGCGTCCATAAAGAGCAGCGGCCATTGTCTTACGGAATGCTTCTGATGCTGCAAACATCTTAGCGCCTGCAACTTTCATATAAGCGCCGCGTTTTGACAAAGATGCTTGAACCTCTTTTGCATTCATTGTGTAAACACTGAAAATCTGTCCCGGAGTTACAGAGAATTCAACGTTTCTTGCTGTTACGGCTGCACGCTGTTTAGCACCTGTAAACGAACCACCAACAGCACCGCCGCGGCCATACATAGCGCTGAAATTCTGCACCTTACCTTCTACGCGAATTTTGTTAATTTTACGCAAAAGCGGTGAATTTCTGAAAAGAAGGTTTGAAACGCCATCTTTATACCAAACTTTAAGCAGCGCAAGGATTGCGCCTTCTGTTGAAACTGCCATATTAAGCTCCTTTTAATTAATAAACTGTTTTATAATGTAATATCTCCGCTTGCATAACGAGAGAATGTCACATCCGAATCACTGATTGTTACATCTACCGTTCCTTCACCTACTGTCTTTACTGTAAGTTCTGAAAGGCTTTCACTACCAGAAAGATAGAAATTGTCGTCTACTTCTGGTGTTGAACTTGTTGTATAACCTGTAATAGTTCCATCTGATGTATTCTGCCATGCGTACAAAGTCGCACCTGCAACTGGAATATTTGAAAGCGTTACGGTTGCCTTTGCCATGCCATCTTTGCCTTCTGTCGGCGTAATTTCTACGGGATCAGTGTAGGCAGAAACATCAATTGATGCGGCTTTGTTACTTTCAATAACAGGAATGTTACTTACTGTAACAGTCGCTTTTTTCATCGCAACTTTACCGCTGGAAGGGGTAATTTCAACAGGCTGTGTATAACTGGAAGCGTCAATTGTTGCTTCCTTGTTATCCTGCAAAGTTTCTTCCCCCATATCTATCTTTTCGTGATTAATATAAAGTTCCTCAACTTTGCCGCCTGCGGGATTTACGCGAATCTTTGTAATTTCATAACTTGCCGCTGTTTTCATAATCAAGCACCCTTAGCCATTTCAAACTCTTTCATCAAGGCTTCGATTTCTTCCGGGTTGTCTGCTGCGGGATTTCCCGGTGCAATTTCAACCTTTTCAACTTCTTCGCCTTCTGTCTTTTCTTCGCCGCCTTCGCCAGTTACTTCTTCTGTAACGTCTTCGCCGTCAGCTTTTATTTCAACTTCGCCGCCTTCCTCTACTTTGACTTCGATTTTTTCAGCTCCGTATTTTTCGCGAATGTCGTTGATCTGCGCCATTACCTTGTCAAAAACTGTGTTCATATATTCGCCTTCATCCGGCTTTTCGCCTTCCAGCGCGTCGTATTCATCAAAAGCGTTTCTGAGAAGGTTGTAGTCTTCGCCTTCGATTTTCTTTACGTCGTCCATAAGAGGCGCGAACTTTTCAGAATAACGGCCTTCAAACTCGCCGAATCGTTCATTTTTTTCTTCCTCAGCCATAGCAGCCTTTGCCGGTTCAAGAATATCTTCGTAAACAGTCTTTTCAAGGCCGTTCAGTTTTTCGTCAAAAGATTTTCTGTATTCATTCATTTCGTTTGTAAGGCTGTCTAGTCTTTCTGTCAAAGAATCAATAACCGCCTTAAAACTGCCTAAAATTTCTGCAATTTCATTTTCATTCATAATTGGTTACCTCTTGAAAACTGTTGTTTTTTACCGTTATTTCTGTAAAGTATTTTACTCCGCGTTCCATTCGCCCGGCTGTGCGCCGTCAGCTTCTATATCTAAATCAGAAGGCTGCATCTGTGCTTCCTGGCTTAAAATGTTTGTCTGCTGCGGTAACTGCTGGTCTTCTCCGGCGTTTACCATCTGCATATTGTCCGCAGCCTGATTAATCTTGTTAATGTCGTCGTTCCAGTTCTGTTCTTTTTCTTCGGTAATAGCATAAAGTTCATTTAGTTTTTCAATATCTTTCTGATTACCTTCAAAGTTTGCAGAAGCTAAAGAAAGCTGGGTGTTGATGATTTCTTCCTTAAGCATTCCAAAAGGAATATATTCCGGCACATCCATAACATTCTTTTCAAGGCAGTTTTCAATAATTGTCATAACAGCGTTAATAGCGTTATTACTCATAGAATAACCTGACTGTAAATCCGGGATTTCAAGGAATTGAGAAATGCGCGAAAGCGGGATGATTCCGGCACTTGCCAAAGTCTGCAACTGTGTAAGTTTTGTCGAAGGGTCTTTAGAAAGCGAATCTGCACCTGAATACTGAATAATGAGTTTGTTTGTTTCTTCTACAATGTCGGCCCATTTTATAGTACGTCTGATTCTGTCCGGCGGTAAAATATCAGCATCTTTTGGAAATACCTGAATACAGATTTTTGCAATGTCCACATAGGCTCTTACAACCTGATTAAGCTGAGTTTCAAAACGATCTGATTCAACGTTTTCCATGCTCTGAATGGCAATACCAGAATTAAGGCCCGTAGGTTTTAAACTCATGGCTGAAAGCTGAGAAATACCAACCATTTCGTAAGCGGTCTGTTTTAGCTTTTCAACGGTAGACATATATTGATCTGAAATAAAAGGCGGTGTTGCAACCGTTACCGGTGTTCCTGTCATGTTAGGACTAGGGCGGTAGCTTACAACGTTTCCTACGCGGTTATTAAGCTGAGAAGCTTTAATACTTGAACCTTCCGGAAGAAAATATGTATTAGCGGGGTTTACCTGGGAAGCGTCAGAAATACGCGCCATAAGGTTATCAACTTCCAGCTGAATAGAATTAAGCATATCTACGATACTTTCCGAAGAATCACCCATAATAGGAGAGTTATAGAAAAGGAAAACAAAAGGAAGTACGGATGCTTCATAGGTCTTTTCCTCGTAATATTCAAGTTCCGGAATATAAATAACCTTTTTATGATAAAAAGTATCATAATAAAGCCCGTAAGTAACGTACTCGTATTCTCTAAGGCTTCTTTTAAGTTTTTCAAGAATACTCTTTGGCAGTAGTGAAACAGGGTATTGTTTTCTTTCATAGTAAATACGTGTTAAGTTATCATAAGTCTTTTCTGCCGGTCTGAAAAATACCTGCCAGGGAAGGGCGCGTGTAATATCAATGTTTTCTTCGTCAATGTAAATTACGCCGGTATCAAAAATACCGCAATCGCGGAAAGTTTCACTAACCTTTTTATTTACGTCTTTCCAGTCGTAAAGCTGGTCAAAGAACTGCTGCGCCTGTTTTACGATAAGAATATCTTTGAAACTGCCGTTAATACAGTTGAAAAACGGCCTTACCTTACTTTCTGCAATTTTGGAAGTAAGCGCATCGATTGTGCTTTTAATAACGTTCAATTCCGGGTATTGAAGAAGATCTTCTTCATGCACGATTTCCGGATTTGCCTGATACCATCCGACTTCGGAAGGGTTTTTTATATTTTCAATGCTTGCATACGGTGTAAAATTATAGCGTCTGAAATTACGTCTATATTTTGCAAGTTTTTTGCTCTGGTAATTTCTTAATTCTGAAATGTTATTCAGAAAGTTTTCTTTATTTAGATTTTCTTTCATGTAGTCACCTTTCTGTAAACTGTTGTTTTAATCTTGCCTATTTTAATTTTGTAAAGTATAATCAAGGCAATATAAGGAAGTGGTAAGAATGAAAATCAATCTTTTTTTAGCGTTATTAATTTACATAACCAGCTACGCATTATTTATTCTTTGCTTTATGTACGAGCATACAAAGACAAAGGAAAAATATAAAAAGAAGCTTAAGTTTATGCACAATCTTGCATGCCTTCAAAGTAAAGAACTTAAGGAATTAAAACTAAAATTAAAGGATGTAGAAAATGCCAAGAAAGAAAATGCAGTTTCCAAGCCATGTAACGTTTTCTCGCCTTCCGTTTCACACATGGAAAGCACTGGAAAATAAGTCAAAAGAATTACGTGTATCAGTTTCAAAGCTGATTGTTAAAGCAGTACAAAAGTATTTAGGAATTTCAGAATGAATGAAAATAAGTATGTAAACAAAGAAGTCAAAGTTACTAAGGAAGAACAGTTAACATTTAATTTAGACGTTGCTAAAAATATTTTTGAACACATAAGCGAAATTACTAATGACTATTTGGAAAATATTGAAAAGATATTTACAACTTATAAGGCAGAAATGGCTTTATTTGATGCTTCTATGGTTTTAGGTTTTAATGCCTGCCATGAACAGATTATAGTTTCCAGTTTTGGAGTTTATACCAGCATCACAAACA
>JAEIGA010002402.1_pt1 | contig 29902 bp, 21 predicted proteins | sample 9270691 | NCBI WGS metagenome assembly JAEIGA01 (sample SAMN17057246, study PRJNA624740) | gut metagenome | biome: biome; isolation source: fecal sample | host: Bos grunniens | place: China: Xizang | collected 2019
AACTCCTTGCGGCTATTCTTTCCCAAGCAGAGCAGCATAAAGAAACCATTATGCCCGGTTACACCCACCTGCAGCGGGCGCAACCCATTACCTTTGCCCACCATTTGTTGGCATACGGTATGATGTTCACCCGTGACATCGGCCGCATTGAAGATGCGGTGAAGCGAATGAACTACAACCCCCTTGGCTCCTGCGCCCTGGCCGGTACTACCTATAATACCGACCGGTATATGACCGCAGAAGCTTTGGGCTTCGATGGCATCACTCTCAACAGTATCGACGGCGTGTCCGACCGGGATTTCTGCGTGGAACTGCTGAGCGCCTTTGCCACCGTTATGATGCACTTGTCCCGGTTCTCCGAGGAAATTATCCTCTGGGCCAGCTGGGAGTTCAAGTTCATCGAGCTGGACGACAGCTATACCACCGGCTCGTCCATTATGCCCCAGAAGAAGAATCCGGATATCGCGGAGTTGGTCCGGGGCAAAACCGGCCGTGTTTACGGCGATCTGATGGCTATGCTGACTGTGCTCAAGGGTATCCCGCTGGCATACAATAAGGATATGCAGGAGGATAAGGAGAGCATTTTTGACGCCATCGACACGGTTAAGCAGTGCCTGACCGTATTCCCCCCCATGCTGAAGACGCTGAAAGCATTGCCGGAGAATATGTTAAAGGCCGCCCAAAAGGGCTTCATCAACGCAACCGACTTGGCAGACTACCTGACCAAGAAGGGAATCCCCTTCCGCACCGCCTATAAGCTGGTGGGCCAGACCGTGGCCTACTGCATTGCAAACAACAAGGTGCTGGAGGAAATGTCTTTGGCCGAGTACAAGGAATTCCACGAGCTGTTCGAGGAAGATGTATTCGACGCCATCAGCCTGCGGCGATGCGTGGAAAGCCGCATCTCTGCCGGCAGCACCAATTTGGATTCTGTGGAAACACAGATCGCCTACATTGAAAGCAAAATGTAAAAGCGGGTCCTTGTAGGGGCGAGCATTGCTCGTCCGTTACAACCCACACACAAGCGGACGACCAATGGTCGCCCCTACGATGTGGATGTTTTTATTTAGAATGACCCCAAACCCAAAATTTATTTAGGAGGAAAATACAGTGAAAAAGATTATTGCATTGGTTTTGGCACTGGTTCTGTGCCTGTCCCTGGCCGCTTGCGGCGCTAAGAAAGAAGCCGGCACAAAGCTTGCTGTCCAGAAGGGCACTACCAGCTTTATGTATGCAGATATGATCAAGAATGTGACCGTCGTACCCTATGACACCTTCGCGCTGGCAGCCAACGATATGAAGAACGGCAACGCCGACTATGTGGTTGTGGATAAGACCACCGGCAACGCCATCTGCAAGGAAATCGACGGTCTGAAGCTGATCGACATCGCACTGTCCAGCGAGAACTACGGCATCGCCATCGACCCCAATCAGGCTGACCTGAAGACCAAGATCGACGGCATTCTGACCGACAAGGCCGCTGAGATCGACGCCATCAAGGAAAAGTACATGAACGGTGAGACTGCCAAGTATGTTGGCGTTACCTCCGGTACCAAGGATGTGAACAAGGCCGCTGAGCAGCTGGTTGTTGCAACCAATGCTGAGTTTGCTCCCTGGGAGTATAAGGAAGGCAATCAGTTCTACGGCATCGATATGGAGATCGCACAGCTGATCGCCACCGAGCTGGGCCTGGAGCTGGTCATCGACGATATGGAATTTGATATGGTCGTTGGCGCTGTTGGCAAGCAGGGTGTGGATATCGCTATGTCCGGTATCACCATCACCGTGGAGCGTATGGAAGTTGTCAACTTCTCCAACCCCTACTACACCGAGTCCATCGTGGTAGTTTGCAAGGCAGACGATGACTCCCTGAAGTCCGCCGGTACCGTTGTTGACGTGCTGACCGCTATCACCACCGCAACCGAAGAAAAGTAAAATCAGAAAAGGTAAGCAAAGGCTTAGTGCTTGCACTAAGCCTTTGTTTGGTTAAAAATATGAATTTGATAGAAATGTGGAATGAATTTGTCAAGCAATTCATTACCTTAAAGGGCTATGAAAATGTCCTGAAGGGCTTGTGGGCCACTGCGCAGATCGCGGTTTTGGGTTTGCTGATCGGTGTCGTGATCGGCACACTCATCGCAATCGTCAGAGTGATGCCCAAGTATAAGCTGCTTCCGAGAATTTTAGATAAGATCTGTATCTGTTATATTGAGCTGTTCCGTGGCACACCTATGGTGGTGCAGCTGCTGATCGGCTACTGGGTGTTGCTGCCCGCTTTGGGCATCGCCGTCAACTCCGGTGTGTCCGTGGCCATCATTATGTTTGGCCTGAACTCCGGCGCCTATGTCAGTGAGATTATGCGCGGTGGCCTCAACTCTGTGGATTCCGGACAGATGGAGGCTGGCAGAGCTGTGGGCCTGACCTACGCCACCACTATGATGAAGGTCGTTGTACCCCAGGCGGTAAAAAATATTTTGCCGACTTTGGGCAATGAGTTTATTGTACTTATCAAGGAAACCTCCATCGTCAGCTTTATCGCTGTGACGGACCTTTACAAGTCCTTCAAGCAGCTGGGCGACCCCACCTATAATTATACAATGCCTTATTTGATGCTGGCGCTGGTCTATTTGGTGCTGGTGCTGCTGATCTCCTGGGGCGTCAGAGCGTTGGAAGCAAAAATGAAGAAGAGTGAAAGATAATATGGAAAAGCAGTTAGTTTTATCGGTCAAGAATTTGACCAAGAATTTTGGAGACAACCAAGTTCTCAAGGGCATCGACCTGGATGTTTATGAGCGGGATGTGGTGGCCATCATTGGCCCGTCCGGCTGCGGAAAATCCACTTTTTTAAGGTGCATCAATTGCCTGGAAGACCCCTCCGGCGGCTCCATTATGTTCGAGGGTGAGGACCTGGCAGATATGAAGGTGGATATCAATGTCCACCGGCAGAAGATCGGTATGGTGTTCCAGCAGTTCAACCTGTTCAATAATCTCAGCGTACTGGACAACATCACCCTTGCCCCTGTGACCATCGCCAAGAAGAATAAAAAGGCGCTGAAGGAATCGGGCAAGACCCTTGCCCAGGTGAAAGCGGAAGCGGAAGCCAAGGCAATGGAGCTGCTGCGCACCATCGGTTTGGAAGATAAGGCAGCAGCTTATCCCTCCCAGCTTTCCGGCGGACAGAAGCAGCGGGTTGCCATTGTCCGGGCGCTGGCCATGAATCCCAAGGTGATCCTCTTTGACGAGCCCACCTCCGCCCTGGACCCGGAGATGGTAGGCGAGGTTTTGGATGTTATGAAGAGCCTTGCCAAGCAGGGTATGACCATGGTGGTAGTGACCCACGAAATGGGCTTTGCCCGTGAGGTTTCCAACCGGGTGATCTTCATTGATGAAGGCAAAATCGCCGAGGAAGCCGCGCCGGAGGAGTTCTTCGGGAACCCCAAGTGCGAGCGACTGAAAACCTTCCTGTCCAAGGTATTATAAAGGAGTATTTGCTATGAATTTAAAAGGTAAAGATTTTCTGAAGCTGCTGGATTTTACCCCGGAGGAGATTTTGGGTCTGATTGATTTGGCAGCAGATTTGAAGGCCAAGAAGAAGGCCGGTATTCCCCACAGAATGCACGAGGGCAAGAACATCGTCATTCTGTTTGAAAAGGACTCTACCCGTACCCGCTGCGCCTTCGAGGTAGCCGGCGCGGACTTGGGTATGTCCGTCACCTACCTGGGACCCAGCGGCTCTCAAATGGGCAAGAAGGAATCCATTGCCGATACCGCCCGTGTCCTGGCCAGTATGTACGACGGTATCGAGTACCGTGGTTTCGGTCAGTCCATCGTGGAAGAGCTGGCCCACTATTCCAAGGTCCCCGTTTGGAACGGCTTGACCAACGAGTACCACCCCACTCAGATTCTGGCCGATATGCTGACCATTCGGGAAGTGTTCGGTGAGCTGAAGGGCAAGAAGCTGGTGTTCATGGGCGATGCCGGTTACAATATGGGTAACTCCCTGATGATCGGCTGCGCCAAGCTGGGTATGCATTTCGTGGCCTGCGCCCCCGAGGACTACTTCCCCAATAAGGAACTGCGTGAAACCTGTCAGAAGATCGCCGACGAGACCGGCGCAAAGCTGGAGTTCATCGTCGATCCCAAGGAAGCCGTCAAGGGCGCTGATGTGATCTACACCGATGTTTGGGTGTCCATGGGCGAGCCCACCGAAGTTTGGGGCTACCGTATCCGTGAGCTGAGTGCTTACCGGGTCACCAAGGAGCTGATGGACATTGCCGGTCCTCAGTGCCGCTTTATGCACTGCCTGCCTGCATTCCACGACCTGAAGACCAAGATCGGTAAGGAAATGGGCGAAAAGTTCAACATTGACTGCATGGAAGTCACCGACGAGGTGTTCGAGAGCGAACAGTCCATCGTCTTCCAGGAAGCTGAGAACCGGATGCACACCATTAAGGCGGTTATGGCTGCCACTTTGTAAAAATTCCGATAAAAAACCACCGACCGCAGTCGGTGGTTTTTTGTTAAATAAACAGGCCCCAAACGAAGGACAGTACCAGCGATACCACCACAGGAATGATACAGGAGGTAACGCAAATGTCCAGGTAGGATTCCTTGTGCTTGCAGTTGGATACCGCCAGCAGGGTCAGCACCGCGCCGTTGTGGGGTAGGGTGTCCAAGCCGCCGGAGGCGATGGATGCGATCCGGTGGAGATTCTCGGGATTCATACCGATTTCCGCAGCTTTCTCCAAATACTGAGGGCCAAGGGCCTCCAATGCAATGGACATACCGCCGGAGGCAGAGCCGGTAGCGCCGGCCAGCACATTCACGGCTACCGCTTCGGAGAACAAAATGGAGCCGGGCATATTCAGCATGGCGGTCTTCAGCAGGGCAAAGCCAGGAACGACCTTTACCACAGAGCCGAAGCCCACGGCGCAGGCGGTGTTCATAATAGCGGTCAGCGAGCCGTTGGCGCCCTGGTTCACGGCAGGCATCAGGGCTTTGACCTGGTGGACATTCATCAGGCAGCTGACCACAATACCGCCCAGCAGGGCAACCACGATGGATTGGCTGGAGGTCCAGTCGGCAATGCCGTGATTTTTCAGCAGGCCGGGCAGGACATTGAGCATCAGCACCACCACCAGCAGGGGTACCAGGCCGGCCAGCCAGTGCCACTTGGGCTGCTGGGTCACCTCGCCCACCTCAGCGGTGTGCTTGGGGTCTTCCACAAAATGCAACCCCTTTTTCCGTGCCTGTCGGGCGCGCCACTCTAAGTAGATATAGCCGGGAACGGCGATCAGCACCGCAGCCACCAAGCCCATACCCGGCGCAGCAGCGGCAGTAGTGCCGTAGTAAGTAGTGGGAATGATATTCTGAATCTGGGGTGTGCCGGGCAGACAGGTCATGGTGATGCCGAATGCGCCGAATGCGATGGCGCCTGGGATCAGCGTCCGGGGCAGATCAGCCTCCCGGTAGATGGCGTAGCCCATGGGGTAGATCACGAACACCACCACAAACAGGGAAATGCCGCCGTAGGTCATGAGCAGGCAAGGCAGCACCACCGCCAAAATGGCGTATTTGGAGCCGATGAGGGACACCAGCTTATTGGCCAGGGACCGGGCAGAGCCGGTCAGGTCCATAATTTTGCCATATACCGCGCCCAGGAAAAAGGCCGGGAACCAGGAGACGATATAGCCGGCAGTGCCGCCGATATAATCGCCCAAATAGGCCTGCAGCAGGTCCAATCCGCCCAGCAGCGCCACGATAATTGCGCAGAAGGGCGCCACCCAGATAATAGAGTGACCCTTGTAAGCCAAAATCACCAGCAAAACAAGTCCTAAAATAATACCGATTAAAGAAATGACAGCACTCATAAAACCGCCTCCTTTTTGATATTGCCATATTACACCAAAATTTGGCAAGAATCAATAGAAAACACCGGAAAACCCATTGGTCTTGCCCAATCTTCGTGTTGAAATCCGCAGAAAAAGGTGATAAAATAAAATAGTCACAGTATCGAAACAGGACGGAGGTAACCCGATGTACAGAAAGCGGATCTTAAAGGCGCTGGCCAACCTTTTGAAAAGACCCATTTGCAAGGTGCTTTTTTACATAGGCGGTATGGCGCTGGTGCTGGGACTTTCCGGCGCATTTTCCGACGGAAGGACCGTCTGGAATACGATTTTAGACATTATCAAATCTCCGGATACCCTGTCGCTGCTCTTTGCAGGCCTGATCTCCCTGGGTGCATTGAAGATTCTGGGCTGGTTTGAGGGTTATATGGAAGAGTCCATGAAGATCGAGGACAATCACCATAAGATCATCGCCCAGTACGAGCGGCACAGCCCCTTTAACGATAAAAATGCGACGCTGGCCCGGGAGCGGCTTGTAGAAGAAAACAAGAAACCAACCGAGGCGAATATCAATGCAAAAATCGGCGAGGAGCAGAAGGCCCGGCAGAAAGAAACCTTTGCCCATAAGTACGGCACCATTCTGACCCTGAGCCTGGTAAAAGAGGAAACCCCCAAGCGATTCCGTGACCCGGCGATGGAAACGGACAAACGAAAAGAAAGATGGAAAAACCGTGTCGCTGCCAGAAAAGTACGGGACAAGGCCCTGGATGGCAAGGAACGGGAGCGCGCCGTCAAGAGCGCCAAGCGGTATCTGGAAGGCGCGCTGGACATTTGCTCGCTGAATGTGTTTGCCAATGTGAGCGGAGATACGGCGATCCGTTTTGACGATCACACAGAGGAACATGTCCTGCCCTCCTTTGTCATTGCCCACGCCGATGAGCTTTTGCAGGCCCATAAGAATTCTCAAAAGAAGAATTCCAATACGGTCCGGCTCAATGACTTTACTTATGATGCGGACAACCACCAGCTGGTATTGGACACCGGCCGGTCCACCTACTACCATATGCTCATCACCAACCGGTGTATGGACTACCGGTTTGCCAACGGCCTGAGCATCCGGGAGGTCTATGAGTATGAGGACCATATCTGCTCCCTGAAGAATTCCAAGTTCGGCAATCAGATCGGTATCAACGGCCTGATCGTCACCTCCGACGGCTATGTACTGGTGGAAAAACGGGGCCGGAAGAAGATTACCTGGAAGAATAAATTTGCCCAAAGCATCTCCCTGGCGATGAAGCTGGACGATCTGAATATGACCCGGTGGGATATGCTGAAAGAGACCCCCGAAGAGGCCCAGAGTGTGCTGGGTGGCATTATCCAAAAGACCGTCAAGAGTAATTTCGGCCTGCTTCCCGAGGAGGATTACATAGATTTCAAAATGGAAGATAATTTCCTGGGCCTGGCCCGGGATCTGCTGGAGGGCGGCAAGCCCAACCTCTATTTCTACCTCTACGCCGACAAAACTGCTGCGGAGCTGAAAACGCTGTTAGAGGAAAATGTGCGCAATACCGACGCAAACCACCCGAAAAAACGGCCTGTAATCTCCACCTCCAAGCTGGATTCGGATTACTACCTGATTCCCTTCGATCAGATCGCCATCAATTTCAACTACTGTATGTTTGCCAAGCGGAAGGATATCCTCCGGGTCAACAGAAAGGTGGTCAAGCGCTGCGGCCTGCTGAAAACTGCCTGGGACAGGACCGGAAACGCAATCAACCGGGTCGTTCGGCCCACCCTGAAGCGGGAGTGCGGCGAGGCGTTGCTGGTGACATTGGCCTATATGCAGATGTGTGAGCGTTGGCGCAAGGAGAAAAAATCATGAACAATAAAACTGTTGCGGCGTTCGGTGAAATTATGCTGCGGCTGACCCCACCGGATTCCATTTTGAACGCAAGCGAATTCTCCGCCTCTTACGGCGGAAGCGAATCCAATGTACTGGTGGCCCTGTCCTGCCTGGGCAACGCCACCCGCTACCTGACCAAGCTGCCGGATAATGACCTGGGCAGAGGCGCAATTATGCACCTGCAGCGCTACGGCGTGGACTGCTCCCAGGTGATTCTGGACGGCAGCAATATGGGTATGTACTTTTTTGAGCCGGGCTTTGCTGCCCGGTCTGCCAAGGTGATCTATGCCCGGAAGCACGCGGAGATCACCACCTTGCAGGAAACGGATATCGATTATGAAAAGGCCCTGGAAAACTGCGGTCTGCTCCATATCAGCGGCATTTCCTTTGCGCTGTCACCTTCGGTGGAGGCTACCTGCTTCCGGCTGCTGGAGGAGGCCAAAAAGCGCAATATTCCTGTCAGCTTCGACTTTAACTACCGGGCAAAGCTCTGGTGTGTGGAGCAGGCAGCGGCGGTGTTCCGTCGCGTCATTCCCTATGCCGATATGGTATTCTGCAGCCGACGGGACCTGGATGCCTTCCTGAATGTGCCGGTAGGGGATTTCTTCACCCACTATGGCAATACGGAACTTTTGGTGGTCCGGGAGCGGGATATTCTTTCCAAGGATACCCACAAAATCCGGGCAGAGGTGTTTACCAAAGCCGGACTTGCGGCCCGGACGGAAAAGGAATTTGATGTTTTAGAGCGCATCGGCGGCGGTGATGCTTTTGCTGCCGGTTTTCTGCACGGCTGGCTCCATTTCGGTGGGGATCTGGCCCATACCCTGGACTTTGCCGTAAACTGCATCGCCCTGAAGCACACAGTGCGTGGGGATGTGCTGGCAGCCCGGGAAAATGAGATTGAAACCAGTGATTCTAAGGATGTGAAACGGTAATGAGGATCTGTCTGAGTATTGCAAAGGAAGATGCGGAATTTTTACAAATGCAGGACAAACTCCGTCAATTTGCCCAGGTGGATGTGGTGGGTCTGACCGGCTATGACCTGACCGGTTACGATATTTTCATCGGAAAGAGAATGAGCGCAGCGGCGCTGAAAACTGCTGACCGGCTGAAGATCGTCTTTGCCTACAAGACCGGCGTGGACGATTTCCCCCTGAAGGAAATGGCCAAGCGTGGCGTTGCGCTGGTCAATTCCCATGTGGATGCGGATATTATTGCCGAGTATGCCTTTGGCCTGAGTCTGAGCCTGGTGAACCGTATTACCGAGTGCGATAAAAAACTCCGCAAGGGCATCTGGTACGATAACACCAACCCCTACTGGGAGAGCTTTTTCGATATGAAGGTGGGCCTGCTGGGTTATGGCCATATCGGCAAGCATATCAACACCCTCCTGCGCCGCAACCATATCGAAACCTTTACCCTGAACAGGGGTAAGGACTATGCTGACATTACGGCAGTGGATACTTTGGAGGAGCTGTTCCGGCAGACGGATTTGGTGATCCTCTCTCTACCCAAGACCCCGGAAACCGACCGGCTTATCAATAAGCAGACCCTGCAAATGCTCCGGGGCAAGTATATCGTCAATGTGGGCAGAAGCAACTGTATCGACCAGGAGGCCCTGTACGAGGCCCTCTATAAGCAGACGGTTGCCGGCGCCGCCATTGACACCTGGGACAAAAAGCCCAAGGATAAAGAATCTAAACTGAATCCCGCCAAGCAGCCTTTCGTAAAGCTGGACAATGTGGTCCTGTCACCCCACCAGGCCACCCGGGTCCGGGCCGGTCACCGGCGGTATGTAAACGACATCACCCAAAAGGTTATCGCCTATATCCAAACCGGCGAAATCACTGACCAAGTGGACCTGCAAAAGGGATATTAAATAAGAGTAAAGGATCAAACTTTATGACACTGATCGAATGTTTTACTGCGGCGCATATTGATAATATTGCCGCCTGCCTGCGGTTGCATCCGGAAAAACTGATTTTTGTGGGCGATGCCGCTGCTATGAAAAAACCGGTGGCCCGTTATAAGGAGCTGTTCACAGGCCGGTATCTCAAAACTGTTGTGGACACCTGCTCGGTGGATGAAAAGGATTGCGAGGAACTGCAGGCTGCCATCACCCGGCTGATCCGGGAGGCAGAGGAGTGCGTTATTGATATGACCGGCGGCGAGCCTGTGGTGGCTCTGGCCATCGGTCTGGCGCTGGCAAACCTGGAGGAAGAAAAGCGCAAGCGGGTACGGGTGGAGTGGTATGACCACGAAACCGGTATGATCGTGGATTGCATCAACGATAACCGTCGGCGTCCGGCAAAACGCGTCCATCTGACGGTGAAGGAGCTGATTAAGCTCCACGGTGGCGACATCTACGCTTCCAAATTCAAGTTGCCTGCGGATGCCTCCTTGCAGGAAATGAGCAGATTGTGGCGTGTGATGGCGGAGATGCCCAAGCAGTGGAATGATGCCATTGGCCTGCTCAGACGCTTTGAAAAGTATAGCGAAAGCGAAGATTATGTCTGTGTGGATCTGCTTGCGCTTTGGGAAATCGTCCCGGATCTGAAGGAAAAGGAAGAGGAAGTCCGGGAACTGGTGGAGAAGCTGGAGAGAGAGGGCATCCTGACGGATCAAAGCAGCCATAACTACTTGGAATATGAATACAATTCCCCCTTTCTGCGTCAATGCATCTATACCCAGGGAAATACCTTGGAGATCAAGACCCTGCTGGAGGGCAAGGCGGCCAAGGTGAACGGTGTGCCTTTGTTCCGGGACGGCCAGATGGGTGTCCGTATCGATTGGGACGGCAAAATTTACCCATACTCCCAGACCTCCTCCGGCACCAACAATGAGATCGATGTGGTGCTGATGCACGGCATGGTGCCGTTGTTCATCTCCTGTAAGAACGGCGATGTGAAAACGGAGGAGCTTTATAAATTACATACCGTAGCCACCCGTTTTGGCGGTCCGTACGCCCGGAAAATGCTGTTGGTGTCCGATATGGACCGGAAGGATGCAGTTTCTGCCCAGGCACTGGTGGGCCGGGCGTGGGATATGGATATTTTCCTTGTGCCGGATGTGGCGGAACTGTCTGAAGACCAGTGGCAGGAGATGTTCCGGATCCCCTTCAGCCCAGACCCCAAAAAAGATATGGAAAAATTTTTAAAGACCATCAAAAAGGGAGCGAATGTATGAACAGAAGTTACGACGAGATCATGGAGCTCATCAGCGCTGATGAGTTCAAGGACCTGATTAAAAAGTGGGATGTCCTTTCCTCCAATATCAAAAATAACGCCCGGAAGATGCCCCGTTTGCTTCCCAATCTGCTTTGGGTGGGTAATTCCGGTATCGGCAGAACGAAGCTGCTGACCCTGATGTCCGCCTACCTTGCTTCCAAGGGTAACCTGCTGGATTTTTACGGCGATGTAAAATTCTTCGAGTTCCTCCTCAGCTATATCCCCAAGGAACAGCCTTTTACGGAGCTGCAGCGGCTGGAGGACGAGCTGGCAAGGGCAAGAGGCTTCCGCAATGAGTTCCGGGGCGTCATTCTCTTTGACATTACCCCCTGGCTCAAGCATTATGAGGATCTGTACTTCGTCAGCTTTATGGAGTACCTGTCGGCCCATAGCAACAAGTGGATGATCGTCCTGTCTGTGTCGGAGCTGCCGGAGGAAAAGCTGCAGAATCTGGAGGCATTTTTGTCTATGTATCTGCGGCTGGACCGGGTCACCCTCTCTATGCCCAAGACGGAGGATCTGTACCGCTTTGTCACCGATGCCCTGGGCGAGCACGGCCTTATCCTGGATGAGAGCGCCCGCCGTTTGCTCACCGGCACCATTGACCAGCTGCGGGAAAGTCCCTATTTTGATGGCTTCAAGACCATCGAAATGCTGTGCCAGGATATTGTCTATGAGTATTTCAGTTCTCCCAGCGCCGCGGACAACACCCTTACAGAGCAAGCCCTGGCAGCCTTTGGCCCGGAAAGCAACTATGTGAAGAAGGCAATCAAAAATTCCGAGAAAACACGCCGCATAGGCTTTGGTCGTGAGGAGGAATAAGAATGGATGCTTACAAATACAGTCAATACATAAATAACAACCAGGAAACTCGCTGGGCCACTGTGGACGAGATCAAAAATTCCGGCACCTATATCGATGTGACCAAGCCCAGCTGCCCCGCCGGCGGTCTGCCGCTGATCTCCAACGGTAAGGATGTGTATGTGGACGAAAAGGATACCCATTCTTTGATCTTCGGCTCCACCGGCTCCAAAAAGACTCGTCTGTTCTGCATGCCTATGCTGAATATTTTCGCCAAGGCCGGCGAATCCTTTGTGGTCACCGACCCCAAGGGCGAACTGTACGCCAAAACCTCCGGCTTGGCAAAGTCCATGGGCTATAAGACCATCGTGCTGAACTTCCGGGATGTGGGCTACGGCGATGCCTGGAACCCCCTGTCCCTGCCCTACACCCTGTACCACTCCGGTCACGAGGAAAAGGCGGTCACAATGCTCAATGACTTCGTGGCAGCCCTTTCTGAGGCGGAGCGTAGCGGTGGCATGGAGCCTTTCTGGGTGGAGATGGCGTCCTCTCTGGCGTTGGCAAACCTGCTGCTGCTGATGGAATGTGGCACGGAAAAGCAGGCGAATGTGGGCAATTTGGCGGTGCTTTGCTCCGGCGGTCAGATGCCCTACCTGGAATGTCTTGCTGAGAGGATGACCGAGGATACCATCGGCGGTCTGAACTTCCGCAATGTATTCAACGCCCCGGATCGCACCAGACGCAGTATCTCCACGGAGCTGTATTCTATGATCCGGGTGTTCAATACCCACAAGAGTCTGGTCAAGATGCTTTCTTCCAACTCTGTGGATCTGCGGAATATCGGCCGGGAGAAAACGGCAGTCTACCTGATTATCCCCGACGAAAAAACCACCCAGCACTTCCTGGCCACCACCTTTATCAAGCAGGTCTATGAGGTGCTCATCGGCGAGGCCCAGAAGCAGAGTAATTTCCAACTGCCTGTCCGGGTGAATTTTGTGCTGGACGAGTTCTGCAATATGCCCAAAATCCAGGATATGCCAGCTATGATCTCTGCAGCCAGAAGCCGGAATATGCGCTTTTACCTGGTGGCCCAGAGTATGCACCAGCTGCGGGGTAAGTACGGCGAAGATGCCGATACCATCAAAGGCAACTGCGATAACTGGGTGTTCCTGACCTCCAAGGAGCTGACGCTGCTCCAGGAGATCAGCGAGCTGTGCGGCAGCATCAATATGGCAAATAATGTGAAGCGGAACCTGATCTCTGTGTCTGAGCTGCAGCGGTTGGATAAGACCCGGGGCGAAGCCCTGATCCTCCATGGCCGGCAGTACCCCTTTATTACGGAACTGGCGGACATCAGCGCCTACACTGCCTTCCAGGGCTATGCGCCTGTCCCCCTGGAGAAAATCGAGGAGAGCGAAACAGAACTGTTCACCGCCTCCTACCTGCTGGGTGAGGCCCTGGATATGAAGCGGCCCTGGCCCTTCCACAATGTCTATATGGAAGCGGCAAATATTCCGGACCATGTCCAAAGATATGTGAAGCTGAAGCAGCGGAATTCCGTATAAATAACCTTGACCGGTGGCTTTTCCATGCCGGAAGAAAGGTGATGCATATTGATGCAAGGAGGAAGTTGTATGTTTGAACAAACAAAAGCCTTGTGCCAAAAGTTTTTGGATATGGGATTGCCTTGCTTTGACCTGATTGTTTATAAGGACGGAAAGTGTGTCCTGCGGCACATGGGCGGCTATGCCGACCCGGATAAAAAGATTCCTATGCAGGGCAAGGAAAAGTACCATATCTATTCCTGTTCCAAACTCTTTACCTGTGTGGCGGCCATGCAGCTTTGGGAACAGGGACGGTTCTCCCTGGAGGACAATTTGGCCGACTATATGCCTGCCTTCCGGGAGATGACGGTCAAGACCGCAAACGGTACCCAAAAGGCAAAAAATCCCATCAAAATCCGTCATTTATTCCAAATGACCTCCGGCCTGAACTACGATTTGCAGACCCCTGCCCTAAAGGCCTACTACGAAGCATGTGACCGCCGCTGCCCCACGGTGGAGCTGCTGAATGTTGCGGCAAAGACCCCACTGGAATTTGAGCCGGGTACTGGCTGGAAATATGGTCTGAGCCACGATGTGCTGGCAGCGCTGGTGGAAATTCTCTCCGGGGAAAAGTTTGAAAGCTATGTAAAGACGCATATTTTTGATCCCCTGGGTATGGAAAACTCCGATTTTCTTCATCCTATGGAGGATTGGGAGGGCTTTGCCCGGCAGTACCGCTACGATGCGGCCACAGGGGAGTATCAGCCCTGGTGGCAGAATACCTACCGCCCCGGTCCGGAATATGCCAGCGGCGGCGCCGGCTGCGTTTCCACCGTGGAGGATTATATCAAATTCCTGGAAGCGCTGCGGATCGGTGATGTGATTCTGAAAAAGGAGACCATCGCGATGATGGCCGTTGACCGGCTGACGGAGCAGCAGCGGCCGATGTATATGTACGGCAGCGACAGTGTGGGCTACGGTTTGGGTATGCGTACCCCTCGCAATGACCCCAAGCGGACGGAATTCGGCTGGGGCGGTGCGGCAGGCGCTTTTGCCTCCGTTGACCCGGTGAACAATGTGACTATGTACTATGCCCAGCATGTCCTGTCATCGCCCAACCGCCCCTTACGGGTGTGGCTGTACCATGCGGTACGGGCGGACCTTTTGGGAGAAACGATCCAGATTCCCGACATCGAACAAGATTACGACCCCAGCATCACATACTAAAAAGAAGCCGAAGCAGTTTCTGCTTCGGCTTCTTATTTATAAAGACAGTAGGGTTTTACACCGTTGTAGGCGTACGCAGCATGTGGTAGCAAGGAAGGGGCGTGTCATCACCGGAGAAACCGGCGTATGTATCTACGATTGCAAATCCTGCGTTCTTATAAAGCTGCACAGCGGATTGATTGTCTGCAATCACATCCAGATGGATGGGCTGATGACCGTATGTGGCAATGCAATGCTTCAACAGAAGGGTGCCAACGCCCTTATTCTGATGGTCAGGATCAATACAAACATTGATGATGTTGAAGCCGTCGTACCCCTGGGACTCCGCAATCAATGGCGCAAAATATCCGTTGACTACCAGGTCGAACCTGTGGTGGGGGATGTTGGTGACATCCGCATATTCCGCAAAATGCAATGCTTTGCCGCAGGGAATTACGCAAGCGATACCAACAATCTGTCCCTGGTGCAGCGCTAAGTGGATATGTTCTGCAGAGAACAAATTGTCCCGGCTGCCCAGGCAGCGGCCAATGCACTCCACCCACGCAGGGTCCAGGGGGTCTGTGTAAAGCTGCGGATAAATATAGGAGTCGGTCAGATGTATGTACTGTGCGATTTTGCGCACATCATCTGTCCCGGTAGCTTTTCGGAAATCATAATCAGTTCTCTGCATTTTGATACCTTTCCAGGAGTAACGGGTGCTTCCGGTAAACCGGTAAATTGGGTATGGGGATAAAATTGCAATGATATATTTTCCCGAATACCTTGTTGTTGGCAATGTATTGAAAACCCAACTGCTTGATGAGGGATTCCACATCCTTGCTAAAGGTATTGATGCACCAACGCCGGAAGAAAATTCCGTTTTCTGCATATTCTTCCAGCTGGGTCAGGAAGGAGTCGATCAAAAGGTTGTAGTTTTTCATATTCCTGTGCTGGGGCAGAATGGAAAAAGTCAGCACATAGCCGTTGTAGAAGCCGGGGAAGCAAATGAGTTCTGTTTTGTCGATGTCAATATCCGCTTCCAGCAGCTCTCCCCGGAGAGCCTGTTCATAGCTGTCCTCGCTGAGGGCAACGATTGACCAGTCGCCTATGATTTTGTTGTTGGCATCTACCAGGTATTGGAAGGTCTCGGTGTTGTTTTGCAGATATTCCTCCCACTGTTGGGCGGTGCCTTCGTTTTCTACACCAATACCGTTGCAGTTGATATAGTCGTTTTCAACAAGCTGCAGCGCAATGGAAGCAGCGGTGTACCCCAATGCCAGCAGATTTTCGTATTTCATCATTCTGCAACCGGCGGCATCTGCGTGAGAGGCAGGGGTGGCTTGGGCGTTTTGGGGCGCAACTGCGTTTTGCTGCTTATATAAAAGAATGGTATCCACCAGCTTGTTAATATGTTTTTCCAACGGAGGCGTCAGCGCATCCATCCAATGGGTCCTTCCCAGATAATACTCCAGATTGTCGTTCAATTCACTTTCGTCGATTTTGAGGGGAAGGATCGTAATGCCTGCGCTGGCGGCGGAGTTGATTTCGTTAAGCACATGGGCGGACTTGGAACTGTTTTGGGACAAGACCAAAATAAACACGGCTGAAGCCTTGATTGCACGGACAATGGAGCCGGCATAATCCGCGCCGGGCAGCGCATCACGGAAATCGATCCAGCATTTGATTTTGTTTTGTTCCAAAATGTTCTGGACAGCCACAGCAATCTGGGCATCCTTATGGGAATAAGAGATGAAACAATCGTGCATACAGAACTCCCTTCTGCTTTTTCTTCATAGTATCACAAATTTCGATAAAAGTAAATCAGAAGTATGCATGGGGCAGAGCGGCAAAAAAACCAGCGAGGTGGATTCCACCTCGCTGGTTGATTTATGGGTTGCTCCCAATGAAAATGTCGTTTTCAAAATAGCCGGATTGCACCGTTCCGTCCGGGAGCGTGTAGGTACCTTTGCCGTGACGGAGATTGTTTTTGATCTGTCCGTCATAGGCAGCGCCGTCGGGATACCGGAGGACACCCTCACCTTCCAGGAGCATCTCGCCATCCCAGGTACCGGAACGGAATGCGCCGTCGGGATAGATGTAGGTGCCGAATCCGGTGGAGCCGTTTTTACCCCAGCCGCCCACATATTTATGTCCGTCGGAGGCGCGGGTAAAGGTTGCTTGCCCAAGCTGAATGTCGTCCACCCATTCGCCGTCATAGCGGCTGCCGTCAGGGTATGTCATCTTACCTTGTCCGTTACGTTTGTTATCTTGCCATTGACCTTCATAGACAGCACCATCCGGCCAGATCATAATACCTTGTCCGTTGTTCATATCATCTTGCCATTGGCCCTTATAGACAGCACCGTCCGGCCAGGTCATCGTACCTTGTCCGTTGCGTTTGCTATCTTGCCACAGACCCTTGTAGACCTTACCGTCCGGCCAGGTCATCGTACCTTGCCCGTTATGGCGGCTATCTTGCCATTGGCCTTCGTAAATAATACCGTCATCATAGATTATTTTACCTTGCCCGGAAAATTTGCCCTTTTCCCATTCGCCAACATATACGGACCCTTCAGGATAGGTGGATTTGCCGTATCCGCAGGGGAGACCGTCTACCCAGTGACAGTCAAAAACTGCGCCCCCAGCAGTTTTCATAATACCTTGTCCGTTGCGCTTGCCTTTTGCCCATTGACCGGTATATACTGTGTTGTCTGCCCAGGTGTAAACACCCTGTCCGCAGAAGAAGCCGTCGACCCATTGTCCGGTATATATATCCCCCTCAGGATACTTGGCGGTGCATTGACCGTTGGGCATGCCGTTTTCCCATGCGCCGTCATAGACAGTTCCGTCATTAAGGGTCATAACGCCTTGTCCGTGCCGTTTGCCCTTTTTCCATTCACCGCGGTAGTCATCTTTGTTGGCGTAAGTCAGTGTGCCTTGTCCTTCAAACAGATTGTTGGCAAATTCGCCTTCGTAAACGGCACCGTTGGGGAAGGCAATCACACCGCTTCCGGATTGAAAAATCGCCGGACCGAAGGCAAAGGGGTTGTAATTGGGGGTGATGCCGAAATTGGTATCGATCTGCTCAACGAAATTCTTGGCGTGGTGGGGATTGTTGTGGGGCAAAAAAGTTGCTTTGTCCGGGAACGCCTTTGTCAGCAGGGAAAGCCATTGTAATTGCGCCTGGGATTCGTCCTCCGTGTCGGGGAATTCCTTGACGGAAAAGACTTCCTTTCGAATCTGAGAGGGGAGCTTGTTCGTCAGATTTACGCAAAAATAGCTGCGGCTTGTTTTGGGGAGGGACGGATCGCTGTCCTCACCTGTGGCGATTTGAATTTCGGTCTGAATGGAGCGGCTCAGAAAGAGATTTTCGCTGAGGTAAAAGACGATGCCTGCGCAGCGTGGATCGGTCATTTTCTTCCGCACCACATCATCCCAGTTCTTTCCGGCAGGCAGACCACTGTCATACCAGAAGGGGATGTCGCTTGCGTACAGATCCGCCAGATCTGCGTATACCTTTTTATAATCCTTGTGGGAGTAGCTGATGAATATGTAGCGCGTGTCCTTGTCCAACCTGGGAGACGGTACTTTTTCGCATTTTGCGCAAGAACGGGAGGCTTTCAGCTTCTTCTTGTATTCTTCTGCGTTGAATTTCGGCATGTCGGCGCGCCCTCCTTAACTGTGGTAGATAAACTGTCAAAACAGGATTTGTCCATAGGGTTGTCTTCTCAATGCCATTTGCCGGGACAACTCTATTGTACAGGGTGAAAAAACCGCTGTCAACGAAAATACGCAACTTGTCGACAATTCTCGGCAAGATATAAATATGCGCAGAATTTACTTTTTTCTATGGATGTGTTATGATAAATCAAAATGAACCTCTAAAAATTTATACAGAAAGAGGAAAATGAATTATGGATGCATTTATCAGTTGGACCGGTCGGGACAGAGATGTAAAAAATGTGCTGGTGGAGAAGCTCCGGGCAGCAGGCATTTCCTGTTGGGATTCCGATGAATACTGCACATCCGATTACTCCCGGGAGTGTATCGACGCCATCAAGCGCTGCGGTGTGTTTATCGTGATCGTCAGTGATGCCTCCATGCAGACGGGCTATGTAAAAAATGAGATCATCGCCGCCCGCAAGCAGGAAGAAGCGGGGCTTTTGAATATGCTGGTGTATAAGATCACCGACGCTCCCTATACCGATGATTTTGAATTTCAACTGAACCATATTTCTTTCGTCACCGGCAATTTGCTGCAGCGCCGGGAGAATCTCCGGGGTGACACCAGTATCGATATGCTGGTGACCCGGGCCAAGCGTCTGCTCCAATTGCGGCTGGATGGCGAGCCGGAAAAACCTTTCAGTGTAAAAAAACCTTCCGTGGAAGGCTGGCAGCTCACCGGCAGCACCGGTTATTTTGTGGAAAACAGCCGGAATGACATCCTGGAGGCGATGGATGCCGGCTTCGCCCGGTCAAATGCCATCGTGCTGACGGAGTTTGTGGGCTACGGCAAGCGGAGCGTAATCCGGAAGTACCTGTCTATGCATACCGATGAGGTAACTTCTGCCGTGATGGTGGATAATCAGTGGGGCAGTTTGCGGAATTTCCTGCTCTCCGGCCTGCGGTTTTCCAATCTGAACCCGGTGATGTTTGACAATCTGGAGGGAGATGCCCTCATTACTGCCAAGCTGCGCCAGCTGGAGAAGCTGGACAGGGATACTTTGTTGGTGATCCCTGACTTGGAATTGCCTGAGGACCGGGATCTCTATCAACGGCTCCTGAGCCTGCGCTGCCGTATCATTCTGATGACCCAGAATTCTGCGGAAAGCTGCGACGACCTGCTGCCGGTGATCCGGGTGGGCAAGATGGAGGACGCCTATCTGACGGAGTTGTTTTTCCATCATTACACCCGGGCGGACGAGGTGGCGCAGGAGCAGCTCAAAGCGCCCCTGGAGGAATATTTTGACCAGATCGGCGGTCACACCAAAACCGTGGAGCTGACCGCTTCGGTGTTAAACCGGGATATGGGTATTATGCCCGGTCAGGTGCCTTCTGCCCTGTCCCTCCATGGTGTGGAGGGCATGGCGTTGAAGGACCGGATCCTCAACCAACTCTCCCACCTGTTCGTGATGGAGCAGCTCACCCCGGTACAGATCAAGGCGCTGGTGATTGCTGCCAGCCTGGCGGTGCCCTATCTGTCTGAGCGGCATTTCCGCCAGCTTTTGCAGGAAGACGGTGATACCTGGCAGGAAATTATGGAACTGGACGGCCGTCGCTGGCTGGATCTGGATCTGAAAAACGGCACCGTGTCCATAGAGCCGCTGGTTGCGCAGATCGTTATACAGCGCTTTCCGGAAGAGAAGGAAACACTGTTGCGGTGCCTGAACTATCTGCAGGATGCTTACATACGTCAGTTCAGTGTGGCGGATTCCACTGGTTTTGTTGCTGCCAACCTGGCAAGAGCAGAGCATTTCTTCCGCATAAACGGGCTGGAGATTCTGTCGGAATTGGCAGAGGCTATGAAGCATACGATTTTGTCCGGTGGGGAACGGGAAGCACTGGCTGCTGCCGTGGCTCAGTTCCAGAGGGAATATCCGGAGGAGGTATTCGGGACGGATCCGGAGGATCTGAATTTTATGGATCAACAGGGCGAGCTTGCCTATTGCGCCCAGTATTTTGTGCGCTCGCATTTGTTGACTGTTGCAAAATTGAACACCAATGAACTGGCCAATGTCCTGCTGGATTACTCCACCGGCAACAGCCGTATCCTGGAACATTTCTCCCAAAAAATGGCGGATATGTCATTTGATATGGAGGGCACCATTGGTATAAGCCGGGAAGAACTGGAGCAGTGGCGTAAAACCCTGCAGCAGAGCATCTCCCAGGTAACCGAGGGACAAGAAACATTGGAATCCTACTTTTTGGTAGAAGCCTTGTCGGCCTTAGATGCTGTGTACCGCCGGGATTATCAGGCGATGCTTCTGGGTACAGAGAATCTGCTTCTGCGTTCCCAGGAAAGACCGGAGCTGCTCTATGATAGCGATGTTGCAAATATGTTTTACGGCTGCATAGGAATGTTGGTCAATATTTACATTACCTCCAAGGCGTATACAGCGGCAGTTCGCCTGTGCGAAAAGGCCCTGGCGAATCCCTGCAACTCTCATTACCGACTCCTACTGAAAAAGTTTTATATCCAGGCGTTGCAGTATACGAATCAATATGATGAAACTCTGTTTGAAATGTTTGAGCAGCTCCTGCAGGATATGGAGGAAGAAGGCGGGCAGATCTTTGAGAACCGCCAGGAGCTGATATTGGAAAAACAAAGCTGGACCTTCCAGTATGCCCGGTGTCTGACCATGGGCGAAGAATGCCTGCGAGCAAAAGAGTGGTTTGACCGGGCCTGTAAGAACACGGTCCTCGTGCCTGATATTATGGTGGAAACGGCCTGGGGGATCGGTGACGGATTGATTCGCAGTGGCGAATTTGAATTGGCACAGGCGTTCTTTGAACAGTACTTCTCCCAGGATAAACGGGAGCAGCTGGCAACTTTGTGTAATGACGAACATCGGGAGATCCTGATTCGGATCGAGGGTCTGCTGGCGTTGGATGCCCCGGTGCAAAACGACTTTGAAGCCAATGTCGACCCGGAACGCCACCTCAGTTATTACCACGAGTATTCCCGGAAAAACAATAGCCTGCTGGATCGGAAATACTGCGCTGTTGCCGACCGGGCAATGGAATTTGATTTTGAAGATCTGACGGATGCGGAAATTGCGGCTCACGCCCGGAAGCTCCGTAGCCGCAGTTCCCGGGAGAGTTTGCTCCAATTGGCGCCTGAGGCCTTTGCTTTGGCCAGCGAGGCTGGCTTCCGCGTTTTGGGATATCGCCATCACTATGTCCAGTATATGGGCGCGGCGGCTATGGCGGATGGGAAAATTGCGGAGATCTTAAACGGTGAGGGCAAGACCTATACCATCGTGGCGGTAGCCTTCTTGCAGTGGCTTTTCGGTAAAAAGGTCTATGTGGTGGACGAATCCCCCTACCTGACCCAGCGCAATTGTAACTGGATGTGCGGTGTGTACCGTCTGCTGGGTATGGAATGTTGCTATATACCCCATAGCAGCGCAGTAAAAACGGCCAAAGCCGATGTATACTATATCACCCTGAACGAGATGATCTTTGCGTACCTGCACCATGAGACAGCTGCGTATTCCGTCCGTTCCGGGCTGAAGCTGGATGTAGCCATCGTTGACGAGGCTGATACGGTTTTGGTGGATCTGGCAAAGCAGCAGTATAATTCCGTGTATGTGAAAAATGACCCGGAGGCCCTGCATCTGCATATGAAGGCCTGGGAGTTGGTTGAGGGGCTGGATCTCTACGGAGAGGATTTTGCGATCCGGGATAAGCAGGTATCCTTACTGCCTGCTATCTACGGCAAAATGGAGAAGACCTTCGGCATTTCCTGGGATGCGCTGGATCAGCTGCAACGCATCCGGCAAATTGAACAGTTGGTGCGGCTGGCCATTCTCTGCCGGTTTGGTTATGAGGAGAATAAGGATTATTTCATCCACAAGGGTCTGCCTGTGAAGGAGGATCGATCCCGGGGTACTTTTGCGCCCACCGATCCCAGCGTAGAATATTTTCTGTGCCGGCAGAATGAACTGGATTGCGGACATAGTAAAAATGCGCTGATGTACCGGAATGTGATTGCCAATACCATTTGCATACGGGACTTTTTCCGCAAGTTCCGCACGGTCTGCGGCACCACCGCCACAGCGGTCAGCCTCAGCAAGGAGTTCAAAGAAATCTACGACTTGGAGTATGTGGCCATTCCACCCCATAGTCCTGTGATCCGGCAGGATACCCAGTCTCCGCTCTATAGGAATTTCCGCTATAAGGACCGGGCAATCATAGAGATGGTTGCCGAAAAGCAGAGTCGGAGACAGCCTGTGCTGCTGATTACCCAAAGCGTTGCCGAGTCGGAGAAATATCACAGACTGCTCAAACGGGCAGGTATCCCCCACGGTCTGCTTAATGCCAAAAATGCCGAGGAAGCTGCGGATGTTCTTTCCACGGCCGGTATGCCCGGGTCCGTGCTGGTGGCAAATGCCCTGGTCAGCCGTGGCGCAGATATTCGCCTGGGTGGCAATCCGGAACGGGAAACTCTGCGTACACTGGTGGAAATGGGTACGGACATCTCCGGTCTGGAGGATTTTCTCTACCGCTTACCCACGCCGGAACAACGGGAATCGGAATTGTATAAAAAGTATTACAGCATTCTGGAGCAGAATAAATTGCTCTTTGCTCGTCAGCGAAAGGAAGTGGTGGAAGCAGGTGGCCTTTGCGTCATTGGCACCAGCTTTTTCGCTGAGCCACGCAGCGAGCAGCAGACCCGCGGTCGTTGTGGCCGCCAGGGTGAGGTCGGTGAAAGTCGTGTATTCTGCAGCATGGATGATGAGGGTCTGAAAGAAATTTTGTCCAGCGCCTACTTAGATATGGTGTTGACAAAGCTGGGAGATGTGGAGGAAGTGGACAGCTCCATACTTGTGGCTACTTTGAAACGCACCCAAAAAAAGCTGCACGAAGCCAATTTCGCAGATATCCGTAAAGTGAATGACGATTTTCGGGGTATTGAAAAATATCGCAGCGCATTTATCGGTCTGCGGATGGATCTGTGTGAAGGTTTGATAGGCGTGGACGAACTCCTTGCCCTGTGGGCAGGGGACAAAACCATCCAGAAGCAGCTGCAAAGCCTGCAGCAGGGGCACGAGACCTGTGAAAATGTGACGCTCAACCGCTTGTGGGAACAGGATGAAAGCCTGCGCAAGGCAGGTCGATACCAGCTGCAGCAGGCACTGATTGCGGCGTTCCGAAAAGCCCTGAATACCCGTTTCGCGCGCATACCGGAAGAAAAACGGGAAAATTTGCTTATCCAGCGTGTATGCTACCAATTACCCCAAATTTGGCAGACCTATATCGAGATCGCATTGGATGCGGAAAAACATCTGAAAGGTGCGGCTCTGGATAAATTCCTGGAGCAAGAGAAGAATCGGCTCTTACGGCAAATAGTGGAAGAGTTGTTGTGAATTTCCGGTGAAGCAAAAAACCAGCGAGGTGGATTCCACCTCGCTGGTTTGTTTAAAATGGACTTTCGTGTCAGGCTGCTATGGGTTATTGGCGTTTCTTTATGCGATTGCCCATCAATAATGCATAGATTCCCGGGAGAAATTTCTCGAGAAAAGCGCACACGCAGTTGATAATCACCAGTGTGAAAACAACCATCATAATAAATTTCGGAATTTCCAGCCACTCGTTCTGGGGCAGACAGAAAGAGGATATTTTCAGGATCACGATTGCCACATTCAGATGCATGGCATAAATGGCAAAAGAACGGCGATAGATTGGCCGGGGCTTGATTTGCTCGATGAAAATATCCACGATGTTCCACAGAGAAAATGCCGCAAGGGTATATACAACGGTCTGGATCAGGTAATTATCTATGTGCAAATTCTGAGGCGCGATGTTCTTGGCGAGGATATATGCCGACAGGAACACAACAGACGCAATTCGTACCGGCCGGGCGGACTTGCGGCAGGCGTGGTCAAAAAAGTGATAGCCGATGATCGCGCCTATCAAATAGAAAACGGCTGCCATGGGGTAATAGAACAGATCCATTGGCAGATGGATTCCAAATAAAGATGCGATGGACAAGCCGATGACCGTAAGGATGCCGATGTACTTATTCCGGACGATACAAAAGACCAGGGGCGCTGCAAAGCAAAATACAATAATGTCGAATACAAACCAAAAGGGGATGTTGCATTGGTAGAAGAAAATACCCTTCAAAATGCTTGTCAGGGTCAAAGGATACGGCTCGCCGGTAGAAAATTTCGCCATGAAAGAGTAGGAACCGAAAATCTCCCAAAGCATCCACAGGGTATTCCACAGCAAATAGGGGATCACAAGGGTAAAGACCCTGGTTTTGATTTTTGCCAGATATTTTTGGTTACTGTAATCCTTAAAAAAGGATATTCCCGACAGCATAAAGAACATCGGAACAGCAAACCGCGTAATGGAGCAGGAGAAGAAGTAAGATACTTTGTGGTTGACGATGGAAATGAAACGGTTACTGACGATATCCTGGGCGAAATAGGAATGAATGAAAAAGATAAGAATACTCAGTAAAAAGGATATGAATTCTTTCTTTTTCCAAAAAAGCGCATCACTTTTTGAAGACATATTCCTCACCTCAAAGCTTTTATAAAAACTATCATATCACAAAAGCGCTGAAAAGTAAATCTTGCCCAGCATGCAGATCCGAACGGCGCAATTTACAAAATGATTGCAGGCGGCTGCCGGCGTCATCCCGAGTGAAGCGAAGCGGAATCGAGGGATCTTCCGGCCAAACAGCAATTTACAAGTATCGATGGTGCGTAGATTCTTCGACTCGCTGCGCTCGCTCAGAATGACGCGGATTTTCGGGAGTACCGCAAAGTATCGTAAAAGGAGAAAGATATATGAAAGCAACTGGCATCGTCCGTCGGGTGGACGATTTAGGCCGCATTGTGATCCCCAAAGAAATCAGACGCACCCTCAAAATCCGCGAGGGCGACCCCTCACTGACAACATTGACACCAATTGACAGATTTTGTATGTCTAACTCAATTTACACAAATCCTTTTATACATAACAAAAGCGAGGTGAATTTCACCTCGCTTTTGTTAACCTGATTTTACACACAAAAACTCCTCTGCCATTTTAATTTTTTCGGAGTAAAGGGTGGTGTTTGGGTGCTTCGTTTTCTGCTCTTTCCAGTGATCTTGCGCGAATTTCAGCAGTTGCACTTCAATATGCTCCGGATCCAATATTGCGGCTTTAAAATATAGTTCAGCAACAAAATCTTGGTTTGTTTCATTTGCGAACATACGCAACAGAAGATCGGCATATCCTAAAGCGTTGTTATAATATTTTTTTGCATTAGGCAGCTTGTTGTGCTTATGGAAATAATCTCCAACATCTTGATATGCAGAGATCAGAAAGCGATATGCAACATCATCCAAGTCTTTGGTTAGATTCTTTTTCGCTATTTTTATCAGTTGCAAAAGATGTTTTTCTGCCTTTTTGTAATTACCAAGTTCTTTGTAGATAAAACAGAGATTTTTGTTAATTGCGTAGGCATATGGAACTGCTTTGCTGCGCAACTTGGAGCCCAGTAGGAATTTGCACGATTTTAATGCGGAGACATATAGGCTCTTTGCGGATTCATATTGCTTTGCGTTGCTATAAAGATGTGCCATCTTAACCAATAGACAAGTCGACTCGAACAACTTGTCATCAGAGTAGCCCGCTTGTATAGCTTGTTGATTTTGGCTAATCAATCGACGGTAATAAGCGGAAACACCATCGACATAGGTGGGATTGGTGTATATTTTTTCCTTTACTGCATCTGTTAGCAAGAGCAGGTCTTGATTCGTGAATGTGCCAGCAAGTGTTTTCTTTGCGTTTTCCAATTGCTGAAATGCCTCGTTAAATTGTTTGGTCTGTATGAATGCGTCTGCTAAGTTGATGTAATTTTCAGCAAGCATACGAATGAGTAACGGTGTTTTTGCTGAACGGCTGATCTGGTCTATACAAAATGTGTAGCAATTTATTGCTTTTTGCATATTTTGCTGCCGGAGGTAAATTATAGCATGCAAGGACACAAGCCGCATTAGTAATTCGCCAGAGTAAAGATCGTGTGTCTGATTTAGCAGATTCGTAGCCCGGTTTTCGCCGGAGAGAATGAATTTTTCAGCCTCAGCCTCCGCATTGTGTGCCAGATAGTAGTGGCTCAAATCTAAAAATGCCAGGATTAAATTTTGCTCCAATACATAGTGATCCGGAAGCAGATCACATAGCTCCTGCCTTGTTTCTAATGCTGCCAAAAGATACTGCTCGCCGAGCGTATTCTTGTCTTGTTTGAGAAAAAAATGTGCCAAGGAGGCATATAGAAGGGAAAGCTGGGTGTGATCTGAAATGTAATATTCTGCCATTTTGGCAACACTTGAACCCAGGTCATCTGTTACCATTGATGATAAAATGCTTTTTTGCTGTGTATGTATGCCCTGAATGTAGTTGGCAGCTTTTTGCAAATATGCTTCCGCGCGTTCGATGTCTTTCTGTTCAGAATAATAGCTTCCAAGGTCCATATAGAGGCGTCCGATTGTTGAAGCTACCGTTAAGTGGCCACTGGTCAGAAATGCATCGGGGATCATTTGTTCAATATCGGCATACAGAGAGATTATTTTTTCTGTATTGCCTATGGTGTGCCTATAAAAGTTGTCAAGCTCCTCTATATGGGAAAACCATTGCACAAAGTGTTCTTCTGTATGCGTTTCAATAAATTGATTTCGGTATAGTTGGATTTCTTTTGTTTTCCAGTATTCAGCCTTGGTTAAATCGCGTCCAACTCCGATACCATTAAGATACATAGTGAACAGTTTTTCGGCGGCCATAGGCAGATTGTCTTCGGCTGCAGATGCGATCAAGGATAGCGCCCGCGAGTGATCTACTTCTACATCTATGCCGTTCAGATATGCAAGACCAATGAGAAACCTGTGTTCAGGAGAGGAATCTTTTTCCTTAAGAGCGACTTTATGCACGGCCGCAATGAGAGTATTGGATAATTCAAATTCATCATAAGCATTTGTCAGGGGTGGAAGGGCTTTATACTTTTCGTAGAGTTGCTTCCTGTCTGTGGGAACAACTTCAATAGGTATGATGAATTTCCTTTCTTTTTGCGCCATAGGGTATTCTGTTGATTGGACATAATTGTCTTCGTTGACGATATTCGGTGTTACTGTAAGCACAAATAAATCGCTTTTTTGGAGAGCATCTTTTATAGCGTCATTGAAGTTTTGGCCAGGCGTTAAGAACTCATCATACCATATGGCAATATCTCTGCAAAATTCATTCTTGTGGATTAGCTTCATAAGTTCTTGTGCGTATCGTCTGTCTTTTTTGCGGTAACTCAGGAAGACATACGCATCAAAAGCGAAACGAATTTTCTCTGCAAGCGCATCATTGACAAGAACTGACTCCAGATACTTTTGTAGTTTCTCGTCATAACTGATAGCGGTTAGGTCTGTGTTATTCTTATCAAGAAATTGCAAATCGCCGCATTTCTGGTTAAAAAGTTGTTCAAGCCCGGTTTCTTGTAGCAAAGGTAATACTGGAATATGATTTTCGCAGGCAAACTTAAATTCAATATCCAAAGCGTAGTTTTTTGTGCAGAGCAAATTCGTGGTTACCGGCATCACAAAAAGCTGCATCTGTTTCAGATCCTCGAAAAAATCCTCGTTACGCTCAATTGAAGCAGGTGCATACCAAATTGCGCAATTATGTTTTGCAAGAATCTCATCCGATATTATTTCCCAAAAAGCATCAAAATCCTCGCTATGGCAGCAAAAATATACCTTTGGCTTTCCTTTTGGGGATGTATTTCCTTTTGTCTTATACTTTAAATTTGACATAAAAATAGCTCCTAAAGGGGTTTGCTTTTGAAATGCGCTTTGTGATTTTAATAATATCACAACAAATATCAAAAGTAAATCAAGCCCGTATAATTCTCCCTTGTTTACAGATACGAACAGCGTAATTTGTAAAAGGAGAAAGATATATGAAAGAAACTGGCATTGTCAGAAGAGTGGATGATTTGGTTAGTCTTGCGTAAAGAAAACCAGCGCAGTGAGTTCACTGCGCTGGTTTTTTGAAATAGATCATGCAAGCCTGCATTACTTAACAATGCAGTTTGCTATCCGTTCGATCATATCCTCAATTTCCTGATCTGAAGGAGCTGCTGAAAGGAAATAGTGCTGTAGGGTTGCCAATTGCAGTTGCAGAGCCCCGGGAATTTCCGGTTTTCCTAAAATCACAGGAATGATATTGCAGTTACAATAGATGGCACAATTGAGTTCTTGTTTGACTAAATTGGATTGCACGGATTTTTCGGAAATTAACGCAATCACACAGCCTTCCTGGCCGATTTGTGTAATAGAATTGACAACAGATTCTTCGTATAGTTCGATTGAATTGATTCTTCTGTCATCAAAAACCAGAAAATCTTTTTGTATAAGCTTTGCTTTGATTTTGTCAGCAACTATCCGGTCTGAGCTGGCATGCGAAAGGAAGATACGCAAATTCCGGGCAATCTTCTCAACAGTCTCGCCGGCAGCATCCGAATCGTCAAGCTCAAACTGAAGAATCTTTTTTTGATTTGTGCGGTTAATATACTCTCGTTCCAGCGTGACCCATTTGGAATTGCGGGCATTTTCACTGTCTACATAAATAAACCATTCCCGGGCATCGATTTCCCGCTTGATCAGATCCTCAATCTCGCTGTCATCATTCAGGCATTTTAAGTAAAAACACAGAGGCTCAAAACCGTTCTGCTCCAGATCGTTGCGCAGTTTTCGCACCTTTTCGATGTCATCGTGGGAATGGGAGATGAAAATATAGCCGCCCTTTCCTTTATCCAGTTTGTCAAAAACACTCATCTGTCGCGCCTCCTTTTATTCTTTATTATAGCATATGGATTAAAAAAGTAAATCCTTCTGGCATTGTCAGAAGAGTAGACGATTTAGGCCGTATTGTGATCCCCAAAGAAATCAGAAGAACCCTCAAAATTCGGGAGGGAGACCCCTCTCATACAACATTGACACCAATCGACAGGTTTTGCTGGGCAATGAATAGCCTAATACATAGAATAACAGCGGAGTGAAATCACTCCGCTGTAAACGCTTATAGAACTCTCTCAGAAATGATGCGACAAATTTCGGAAACGTTTGCACGAGCCACAAATTCAAACCGAACTCTGCCCATTCCAGAAAACCACAAATCCAATTCGCTGTCGAGGTCAAAGACACCTGCGCTTTCTACAGAATAGGCCTGAATCTTACTATAGGGCAGGGAAGTGAAGTCCTTTTTCTTGCCTGTGAGTCCTTGTACATTGATGGTAATAATTCTTTTGTTTGTGAAAACAACACCGTCGCGAATACCTCTAAAGGTCTGGATAATTTGCTCGCCAGGTGCGAACATCGGCTCAATCATGCCTGCAAAGTCATTGTCGCTTACAGGTTTCAATTTTATAAAGGACGCATTTTTAAAATCAATCATAACATTTCTCTCCCTTTACTGTTTCGCAATATGTAGGTAATTGCTTTGCCTTAATTCATAATAACATAGCAAAAACTAAATGTAAAGACATCAGTATAAATCTCCCCCTTTTACAAATAATAGCATCGTAATTTGTAAAATTATTGTAGGCGGCCTTGCCTCCCTCTTTGAGGGAGGTGGCTGAGCGCAGCGAAGACGGAGGGAGTGTCGTTTGTA
>JAEIGA010002403.1_pt1 | contig 29897 bp, 31 predicted proteins | sample 9270691 | NCBI WGS metagenome assembly JAEIGA01 (sample SAMN17057246, study PRJNA624740) | gut metagenome | biome: biome; isolation source: fecal sample | host: Bos grunniens | place: China: Xizang | collected 2019
AGAGCACCACGTGATGGTCGCTTTATTGAGCTTTTGGGAACTTACAACCCTAACACTAATCCTGCAACTATCGTTTTGAACGATGACAGAGCTTTGTATTGGTTGAATGTTGGTGCACAACCTACTGATACTTGCCGCAGAATCCTTTCATACAAAGGTATCCTTCTTAAGAAACACCTTAACGGTGGTGTTGCTAAAGGCGCTTTGACTCAGGAGCAGGCAGATGCTAAATTTGCAGCATGGGTTGCAGAGAAAGAGCTTAAAGTAAGCAACAAAAAGTCTAACTTGGAGCAATCAGCAAGAGCAGCTAAGAAGGCAGCCCTTGAGGTTGAGTCTAAAGTAAACGCAGACAGAGCAGCTGAGATTGCAAAGAGAAAAGCTGAGGCAGCAGCGGCTGAGGCAGCAGCTAAAGCTGAAGCAGAGGCAGCAGCAGCTGCAGCAGAGGCTGAGAACACAGAGGCTCCTGCTGAAAACACAGAGGCTTAATTACAATGTGTGCTAAGGCTAAAAAGGCAACCACATTGTGGGCAAACAGCGGAAAGCTCAATTCGCCTATAGCTGTAGCACAAGTTGTCAAATCTTATAATATAACCGGTGAAGTTGTAATCAAGTTGTCATCGGATTTATTGGAAGATTTAAACCGTAAAGAACCGGTGTTCATCTATTTTGATGAACTGCCGGTTCCTTTTTTTATTGACCGCTTCTCACCTAAAGGCAACTCCGGTGCAATTGTCAAGTTCAGCACTGTAAACGATATGGCACATTCAGAAGAGCTTGTGAAGAGAACCATTTTCATAGAGAGTTCCAGTGCAGCTCCCGAAGCCCTTGAAAATTACGCCCAAGAAAATTTCGAAGACTACATCACAGGCTTTAACCTCTACAATCAGGAGGACACTTTCATTGGTGAGATAATATCCTACTACAACTACCCAAACAATCCGTGTATCGAGGTTGAACTCGCGAAAGGCATCTGTTCTGCACTTTCAGAAAACGGTTCAACAGAGCACGAAACACTTCTTGTTCCATTCCAGGAATCTCTGATAATGGCATTCGACGCAGAAAACAGAGAAATTCAGATGAATATTCCTGCCGGATTGGTCAAATAACAACCAACCCTACGAAGTCCGCAGGTAATTTTAAAAGAATAAGCCCCGATCCGCACTTTCTAACAAATCGGGCTTATTAACGAACTACAACAAGTCGTCTTTTATAGCTGCATTATATATGCCGTAAAGAGTAATGGCCTCTACTGCAAGACCTATTCCATTAAGCACCACAGTTACACTCTCTTTTGCTCCAAAAGATGCCAAAAGTATATTCAGTACAAGAAATATAAAAAACATTACACATGCTACTGTTCTGAACATTACAGTCATTCTCGCCCTTCCTTCAAAATAGAGAGACATTGCAGGCACGAGTGACAGCAAAGCCATAACACCCGCAACTATAGTAATACAGTTATTTTCAGTGCTGCTATGGAAAGCATAGGTAATTAATCCACACAATCCTAAGGCTACAAGCGCAAGAAACAATCTTATTTTCATAGCACAACTATTTATTGTTCTTGGTTATTACATCCTTTATCTTCATCCAGTCATTCATTCCAGCTCTCCAAATGAGGGTTTCACCATCCATACGACCCTGGTCTATAAAAATTGCAATATTTTCAACGCTATACGGACCGCATTTTTGACCATCCACCAAAGCAAAGACATTAGGTTCGCCCAATGGTTTGGGTATTTGTTGAGCCATTGCCGACTGCATTGTCTGCCCCATAATCTGGCTGAACGTAGTAGCCATTGAGAGGCCCATTGCCAAATTCATAATATTATTTTCATCCATAAGCCAAATATTTCTTCTTGACAATTATACATTTATTATACAATAGGTGTAGGAGGCATCTGTGGCATTGGTGGAGGTGGCGGAGGTACTGCAGCAAACTGCAATGCAATCTCCATTACATCCTTTGCAAATGCCCAATTTGGCATACCTTGTTTCCACACATAAGTATCCAATGTAACCTCCTGCTGAGTTATCAGCTGCTTAATTTGTGACAAATTGTAAGGTCCTGCCTGAGCCCCCTGTTTATTGACTATATGCCATTCTGCAACTGTACCTGGTGGAGGTGGTGGAGGTTGAGGAGTTGCTACTCCCTGCATCATATTTCCCATCATATTTGTCATATTGCTGCCGACAGCAGTACCCATCATCATTCCAGTCATCATAGCGGCCGGATTCATTCCTCCACCGCCATCACCCATACTCATTCCAGGATTTGCTCCCAGTTGGCCAAGACTCTCAGCTGCAGTTCTTGCCACATCACCTTGAACATTGATTTGATGAGCTGTGATAAACTGGCTCTCTGTCTGTAATTTCTGCATTCTTTGAGACTCTTCATTCATCCTTGCTCTAAGATCAAGATTCAACTTACGCTGATCCTCAATATCACGCTCTGCAGCCGCATATTGCTGGTCCGCAAGGCTTTCAGCCCTACCACGCAATACTTTATCCAACCTCTGGTACTCTTCGCTTGTGGTATCAAAAGTAATTTTTGAAATATTAAACTGTGTAATATTCACGCCATAAACACTCTCGATCCTCTCCCTGAGCATAGGCTCAATCGCATTGTTTATATCTACCAAATAATTATTGATACCAAATATAGATATATTGCATTGCTTTGGACAACGTCCTACCAAAGAAGAGACATTTGCTCGGATTGGATCTTTCAACAAATCCATAAGATCATCAGAGTGCATTGTCCTCAATCTGTTGCATTTTATAAATTTACGATAGTCGCTTATACTTACAACAAGACTGCCCTTTACAGATGCAGGTGCAGAATAATCTCCTGTTCGTGAATCAAGAATATCAACATTAGGAATAAAGAACGGTATCTTAACAACACCTGCTGTATTTATAAAATATATCTCAGCCTGAAACGGAGACGATCCTCCAAATGCGGCACCAACTATACTTGTCAAGATTGGGAAATTAGCAGTCTTTATAGTCTGGTCAAATGGGCCTTCTATAAAATCCTGCATTGTACCATCAGACTGCTTATAGACAAATACCGCAACTTCAGACTCTTTTACCCTCAAAGAGCTACCATATCTTATACTGTTTTCTTTACGGCTTGGCTCACCATTTGGCGACCACTTCCAAACCAAATAACCAGCATCCTGGTCACAGCGGATAACATCCATAAATCCGCCCTCTTTTTTACTTCCAAATAGTCCCATAACAATCCTTTCTAAAATATATTCTCCATCTCCTCAACTTTAGCTTTTTCAGCCTCATTTATAGCACTTCCAACAGAAATGACACTCATAGCAAGCAGACCAAACAAAATTACAAGAACCGCGATCCAAATTAGCATATTATTTTTAGCCTGCTTCTTCCGCACCGTTTCCATTTTCTTTATTTGAGCAGAAATATCCTCAATAAGAAGAGAAACCTCCCTGCTTTTTCCATAATTGCGTTTTGCCTCACGCTCATCATGCTCTGCTACCAGTTTAATCTCATCAAACGCCCTCTGGGCAACATCTGCGGCATTTTTTCCTTTAATTTTTTTGATAATTTGGACTACCGACAATACTGCAAAAAAGAGTGTAAAAATCCAAAATAACCCTGCCTGCGTCAATACAGCCATCAAAAATGCAAAAAATGTTATTACAGGATAAAATATATAAGTGAGGGCCATAAACCCACTTTTAAAGTCAGGCTCAGGCAACCTTTTGAGTTCCAATAGATTCTTCTCAAGTTTTTTAATAAACAAATCTGCAGACTCATAACTGTCACCACCTTCAATAACATATCCGCATACGGAACAAATTTTTGACAATAGAGGCATATCCTCTTTACATCTCGGACAAATCATCTCTACATTTTAAATTAATTCAATTTTCCCAACAGCCATTTACGCAAATCTTGCGTAATAGAACCGTTCTTCTCAGTAACAATCTGCGCATGAGCTGTAGCCCTCTTTACAGAAGCCTCAATTCTCATCTTCTCAAGAGCAACCTCATCTACCCTTATTTTCTCAGCCTGCTCCTTCTTCTCTGCAGCAATCCTTAACTTCTCCTGGTATCTGAAATTCTCCTCAGCCCTTATTGTACTCTGTATCTTATCAATAAGCGCAAATGCCTCAGGAGCCAATGTGCTTCCTGGATTTACCGAACTTACCAAATCCAATGCCTCATCATACTTGCGTTGCGCCAAAGCACCTTTAGCCTGATTTATAGCAACTCTCGTCTCTTTATCCAACAGCTGCACATAAATGTCACTACTCATCTTGGCAACATCTGCATATTGGGGTATACCTTCTGGTATTGTTCCAAGAACAGCCAGCGCGCCTTCCAAATCGTCTCTGGTAGCCAAAGATTGAGCCTTAGCCATTAGAGCAGGTAACTTGTCGGTATAATACTGGCATATTTTTTCCCTACACCCACTCATAAAGGTTTTAATTTGAGGATTTCTTGGATTTATCTGCATAAATGCCTGAGCATAAGCCTTGGCCTCATTACTCTCCAATCCACTGACGTTTACTGCAATCTCATCAATAATAAGGTCTTCAAGCATATTCACGACATAAAAGGAGACCTCAAGATCCAACGAGTATTGAACCGGCATAGTAGGAATAGCCTGCTTGTCTATTGGCACTACATTACAGGTCAGTATAAATTCTCCTCCACGGGAACCAAAGCCATTTTGTGAAGCGATTTGTGTAAGTTTATTACCCAAAGTCTTCATTGCAGCATCAGGAACACCATCAATAGTCTCAACATATGGAGTGATTGCTATAAGTTTTCCCTGTTGCGCCCAAGCCTGTATACCTACAAGCAAGAGAACAAACATCATAACAACTTTAATGCTCTTCATAATACTACAGAATTACAGTAACACGGCCCAAGCCCTCGTGTATTACTTTTGGATTAATATTAAGTTTCATCTCCGGATTTGAGCCCGAAGCTTGAGGATCTACCATCATTCTTCTTCTCAATTCCCTTACCAACTCTCTTCTTACCCATCCTTGAGCATCAACTGCCCTGTCATTTAAGAACATCGGTATACGCACTCTGTTAAATGACATCACTCTTTCATCTTGAGTCAAAAGGTTAAAACGTCCGTTCACAGTCTTCTCTGCCATAATATCCTCTATTACCTCACAGAAGTCGCCTCCATCTACAAGTGAATAAAAGTCAAAATCACTTGCATCAGTTATACGGAAATCTACAAAAATCTCCCTTCCGTTATTGAACAGATCATTAAAATGAGCCTGAAGCTGCCCACTGAATACCTCAAAATGTTTCGATATTTCTTTCTGAAGCATCATTTGTAATTCAGTTGCAGAACCCTCCATTTCACTTGTACCAGAAGATGATGCCACTTGTGTTCTTGTATAAGGATCAATAGCCGTCATCTCAAATGACACCGAGTGCATTGGTCCAAGTTTGTTCTCCTTATAGTAGAACTCAAGCTGAATATCAGGTCTGGCAGTCTGCATAACCCTCTCAAGTGGACTCTGTACAATCTGGCCACCATCTCTGCCAGTCATATATTTCAACTTCCCTTCTGTGGTCTCAATAGCTTTGAACGTTGCATCCAATCTCTCAAGAGGGTAGTCGTTTTGTGACATCATTTCTCCAATTTTTGCAACAACAAGCCTCATTTCAGGGTCAAGCACAGCCGCCTCATGATCAGGTTTTTTCTCAATAGTACCATAATTGTCGAAATCAACTGTATACCCCTTCTCAATACACCAGGTGTCACTTGGAACAACCATAATTGTAGGCTTTTTAGCCTGCGAAAATGCTATTGTTCCCATCAAAGAGAACAATAGCACTAATGTATACTTAATTATATTCTTCATAGTCTGCCTTTTTAGAATCCGCTGGAAAGGCCTCTTATTACCCCCTCACTTTCAAGATACTTTTTCAATGCATCGTAACGCACAGTAACAAGAACACCAACTTTATAGTTCTTTTTGTCTATCTTCATAAGGTCGCCTGCGGCAATTTTGCCATTGTTCACCAATGTTACAAACTGCATATATTTGCCACCCTCCGCAAAGAAGGTTCTGAAGAAATCTGCGTGTTCTATATCGGCCTTGCTTGTATTGTCCAATGCTACAACTCCCAGACTGTAACGGTCTTGAGGCACACCCTTGAATATTACTGCATGCACTGCATTTTTGGGAGCCTGTTTGATTGCAGCCTCTGCACTTGGAGCCACACTCCATATTTTCACAACCTTTGAGCCCTGGGTTGGAGACATTTTTCCCATCTCAACATCATATACCCAAGTGTTTGTCATTTCATTGGCCTTTTTCATCTGCTTTTTGGTCTGCGAAAAGGCCATAAATGGAACAAGTACCAATAGAAGCAATACTATTCTTTTCATAAAACTGTATTTTAAATCCATATTTATTTAATCTGTCTCAACAACATTCCTGATTGTGCCTTTCCAACATTGCCCTCAAAGATTGTTGCATCAATTGTTTGAGTCTCACCCTTTGCTGCCAACTCCTCATCTGCGCCATATCTGTTATCCCAAATAGCATTCTTTGACACCTTCAACACTCCTACTCTCTTATATTTTTTTGCATTTGTTTCAGGGTCAAACAGAATCTCAAGAACCTCATATTTGTCGCCGCCTTTCAAACCCTCCTTAAGACCAATCTTGGCACTGTATATAGGTTTGCCGGTCGCCTCATCAATCTCAACTGTTAGAGGAGTCTTTGTCTTGAACACATCATACTGGAACTCCAATTTTGCAAGAACCTGATCTATAGCCTTTACTGTTGCAGCATAAATAGTACCTTTGTTAGGATCTGTTCCTGCATTGGCAAATGCCTTGTCTGTACCAACATACTCAAGTTCCAACTGATCGTATGCATCAAATGCTGCCTGATTGTCCCAACAAGTCTCAAAGAACTTGTTCTGGATCTCCTCATTCCATTTCAATTTGAACAAATATGACGTAATCTTAACAAAATAACCGTCTCCCAAAGCTGCCGTTGCTACTCCTCCACCAATGGATGCTCCCATCTGAATGAATGATCCTACCGTTCCTCCCACAAGGCTGCCAATTCCGGTTGCAGTTGCCTGAATCTCGGCTATAACTTCCTCTTTTGGCAAGAAATTGAACGTACTGGCAACAACAAATGTACTGTTCAACAACTCATAACCGCTGTTCATAGCCAATCTTACAGCACCCTCCATAGAGGCCTCTGCAGCTGCTATATCTTCTGCCGAGTAGTTGTACAAACCTCTCTCAAAGATCAGATCTTCTGTAAACTTTCCTTCTGAATTTATAAACCATTTCCCGACAAGCTGCTTTGCAACTTTCTGTTCAATCATAAGCTTATTGGCAATGGCTGCATATTGCTTTTTGTCAACACCGCCACCTACAAGACCGCCTGTAGTTTCAGCCGCCGCTCCTTTGGCAAGACTGCCCATGAACTTTCCAAATCCTCCGCCACCTTTCTTTTTCTTAGGGGCCTTCTCTTCGCCCTCAACCACGGCAACGGTATCCTGATATGTAATATTATCCAAAGCATCAATCTCCTCTTGTGTAACCGACGGAAGATTGTCATATACACGCACACTCAAGTTATGGTCATTGTACTTTTCAGGCATTGGCACCTCTTCAAAACTCTGTTTGATTATATCTGCATTTGCATAAACAGAAGTATCTTTCAACAACATAAGATACAATGAACTTCTCATATAATTGGTGGTATCCACAGCCACCTTACGTTGGGCATAAGCCGATGCCCCAATCAATAACATTGTGATTAGAGATAGAAATAGTTTTTTCATAGCTGAATATTTTATTGTGTAATTTTAATCTGAAAAATACCAGCAAAACCCATCCTCATCCCATCTCTTGGGAAGAGAAAGGAATTGAGCATAATGAATTGATTACAAATGAAAAAACGCAGCTGAAAAGAGCTTGTAGAGTTATTCTATACACATAATTTGGGGATGGCTGTACAATGACGCATTAAAAGTCTTATATTTGCATAGGCAGGCTCGTCTCTTCCCAAGAGAGAGGGAACTGTTCAAAAAGGGAATTTTCGGCAGAAGTATTTTTCTTATGCCTTCCAAAAAATCCTTTTGCGGCTGAAGCAGCTTACAATCCACATGGTAAGGAGAGTGGCTGCGGCAGCACGGAGGATTCCCCATAGAGGATTGCCGTCGGGAGCGGAATATATTGAGCTGTAGATTGATATAGTGCCTGTAGCCTTCATTAACGGCACAACGAGCGAGCCAAAAGCGACATAGGCCATCAGCGGATTTTGGCCGGCACCCACAAAAATCCTTGCAAGAAACGTGCTGCCGAAGAATTTGCAGATACTGTCGGCTACAAGCAGAAGATATATTGATATTCCGCATGTTACAAAACAATAGGAGATTGTGCACGGCACCTTTTTGACTCCGCCCTCAATGGTTCCCATTGCTATACCCCACAACACCAGCAGCGCCGCCATTGCAACAAATGTGCGGTTCTGAGGAGAGTACCTGCTGCACAAAAAGATAAGAAGCAGCACAACCGGCACACTTACAGCCATATTCAGAAGTGGAATGTTCATATAGAGTGCATAGCATTGCCACACCACAAATGCCATACAGAGCAGACTTAGCAGATGCCCTGCAGCACCGCTTTTCTCTCCCTTCGGTCCAATCCCTTGCCCCAAAGCAACCTCTTCAGACTCTTCCTCCCGCAACACACTGCAATTAGCATCTTCTTTGCGCCCTCTCTTTCGCAAGATATCTCCAACAACAGTTGCCGGAAGCAGCAGAAGCAGAAAATAGATATACTCCATATTGAACCACCAGCTTACATTTGGGTTGGCATAGGTTATTGCCGGCCAATCCAATTGTCGGGTTATGTGGGTAAAGAGGAGCAACAATGCAAAGATTACAGCCCTTGCTCCAATGCTTTTTCTTGTGAAGAACCAGATAAGCGAGCCAAACAGATAGAGAAATGCCAGCAGAAAAATTATTATTCCACGTCTGTGGAGTGCAATCTCCTCCCCAAAAGAGTAGTGGCCTACAACCAGCACCACAGCAACGAGATAGATTCCCACAAGCTGCCTTACAATGCCCCAGACCTTTGATTTGCCCCTTTCCAAATATCCCATTCCCTTCACCGACGGCTTGTAATAGAGCATAAACAGCAGGCCAAAACCTGCAATTGTAAAGAGCTGCGGCCAGAGTGTATCCAAATTTGAGAAGTTCATCAGCACATAGAGATATGAGAATGCCCATAATCTCAAGAATCTCACAAATACCCCCTTTATATATTGCACCCCATCGCCACATGACCGGTGGTTGCCTGACTCTCCGCCTTTTCCCTTTTTCCAGCTCAGCGGTATGGCGACTCCCATACAGAATATGAAAACGGGAAATACAAGATCTACCCAGCCTATGCCGGGAAGACTCATGTCAAGGGCATGTTCAGGCGGGGGATTCTGTATATGGTACATCCAGGCAGGAAGAACACCATAAGGGATTATGGCACTGAATATCATTCCGAATATTGACAGGCCACGCAAAAAATCAAGTGACTGGTAGCGTTCTCCCATAGCAACTGAATGAAGATCTAACCCAATGAGGCTACAATTTCACGCACTTTGGCAACCTTGGCATCCAACAGCTCCTGGCTTGAGGCCTCTGCTATGAATCTTAGGTATGGTTCTGTATTTGACGGACGTATATTGAACCACCACTCCTTGAACTCCACTCTGTACCCGTCAAAATCCATTTGGGCTGTAGGCTCTTCCTGAGAAATTGCCCAATCCCTGACAGCATCCATTGCCTCTTTTTTGCGCTCTATCTTAAAGTTTATCTCGCCGGAATTCCTGTACTTCTCTATGCGGGCAATTGCCTCAGAGAGCTTGACACCTCTGCGCTTCAATTTTGCAACAATGTCAAGTATGATGAGCGATGCCATAATGCCGCTGTCGGAATAGAAGAACTCCTTGAAATAGTAGTGACCGGCAAGTTCACCACCATAAATGCCCTCTATCTTCCTCAACTTGTGTGCGGCAAATGCGCGACCCACCTTCCAGGTGTACATCTCCCCGCCCATCGGTGCCAGATACTCGCCGACCGCCTTTGAGCTTCGTATATCCTGAATGACTTTTCCTTTGAAGCCACGCTCCTCCAGCCAGTAGTGTCCCATAAGGGCAATCATCAGATCAGGTGATATGAAACGGGAGTTCTCGTCAACGAACATCACCCTGTCGGCATCACCATCATAGATGACTCCCACATCGCACCCTTTTTCACGCACAAGATCCTGCAACGAGACAATATTTTCAGGCACCAGCGGATTGGCCTCATGATTCGGAAATGTTCCATCGAGTTCATCAAAGATATAGTGGACACTTCCGGAATCTGCAGCCCGGCCACTTCCCGAACAGGAAGCTGCACCGTCTGTTGCAGGTTCAAGAATATCCTTTATTACAAGGGCAGCCATTCCGTTTGATATATCCATTCCCACATTCAAGTTTGAATAATCACCCTTGTACCTCTTCATGAAGGCTATATACTCCTCCTTTATATCAATGTGCTCCACCTTGCCCGGAACAGCAGCAGGAGAGAGTTCACGTCCTTCATTTATCCACTTCTCAATGGTTCCCAGACCGGTGTCATATCCAACAGGAAGGGCATTTGCACAAGAGACCTTCATGCCATTGTATTCCTTTGGATTATGCGATGCTGTAATCTGCACAGAGGCTGCAAAACCATATTTAGCAGTGGCAAAATAGACCATAGGGGTTGTCGCAAGTCCCATATCCACAACATCGGCACCGGCATCTGTTATACCCTTTACAAGGTATTCCCTTATCTCAGGCGAAGAGACCCTTACATCCCTTCCCACAAGCACCTTTTTTGCATTGAGCAACTCAGGCAGGAAAAAACCCACCTTATAGACTGTATTCTTGTCAAAATCCTTGTTGTAGACACCTCTTATGTCGTATGCGTGAAAAGCCCCCATAGTTGTTATGTTTTAGTGAAGACCTATTTTTTTACAATGCGGTAATGTGTACGCACCTTGCCGGATGCTATATTGTTGAGTTTGGACTGTATCATCTTCTTTCTGATAGGAGAGACATGGTCAATGAAGAGGTGGCCGTCAAGGTGATCCATCTCATGTTGCACCATTCTGCATGCAAAGCCCTCAAAAAGCTCCTCATGCTCCTCAAACTTCTCATCAAGATACTTTACCTTCATGCTCTTTGGCCTTATTACATCGGCATGAATGTTTGGCACACTCAGGCAACCCTCTGAATACTCCGCAGTCTCCTCGCTCTCCCAAGTGGCAACAGGATTTATCATAACCCTCTTGAACCCTTCAAGCTCAGGCATATCTTCTGCAAGATCAGCTCCGTCAACTATAAGAAGTCTGATTGACTTTCCCACCTGTGGTGCAGCAATACCCACACCATCAGACTCCTTCATTGTAACATACATATTGTCAATCAACTCCTGCAATCCCTCGGCATTGTTCACATCAATCTCAGCAGCACGCTCTCTAAGCACGCCCGATCCATATACGTAAATTGGTAAAATCATATATCTTAAAATCTATTGTTATTCTCTTCCCGACAGATCTGCACTACATCTGTCCCCTATCCAGAAAGGTCTGGAGAATTATGGCGGCACTCACCTTGTCGACCGATCCCTTCTCCCTTCTGTCTGACTTCTTCACGCCTCCGGCAATCATCGCCTTCATGGCCAATTGCGAAGTGAATCTCTCATCCTCCAATGTAACAGGAATATCGGGGAATTGTTTCTTGAGCACTTTCAGGAAAACATCCACATCCTTTGCCGCCTCTGCCGGCTTGTTGTTCAGATTCATCGGATACCCCACAACAAAACGCCCCACTTTCTCTTTTGAGGTATAATTTTTGAGATATTCAACTATCTTTGCAGCCGGAACAGTTTCGAGGGCAGACGCAAATATGCCGAGCGGGTCGCTCACTGCAACACCCACCCTCTTGCGTCCGTAGTCTATACCTATAATTCTGTCCATACTGCAAAGTTAGCTTTTTATTATAATATGGCTGCAACAAAGAGAAAAAATAAGATTAAAAACTGGTTGTCAAACAAGTTCCGCGTATCAATCTTCAATGATACCACCCATGAGGTTCTCTTTACCTTCAGAGGCAGCGGAATTATCTCAATCATAACGCTGCTGCTGGCGATAGTATTTATAGTGGGCTCTGTAACAGCCCTGATCTCCTTTACTTCACTAAGGGAGTTCATACCGGGCTATCCGTCGGCAGAGAGCCGCAGGACACTCATTCAAAACACAATAAAGCTCGACTCGCTCCAGAACGAAATCAATCTCTGGAGACTTCAGCTGGTAAATATCCAGCGCGTCGTAAAGGGGCAGGAGCCTGTAAAGATAGACAGTGTCCTCAGTCTTGAACAGTATAAGGAGTATATTCTGGCCGAATCTCCCGACTTCTCCAAAGATGATTCACTTTTAAGAAGCGCAGTGCTAAAGGAAGAGCAGTTCAATTTGTCGGCACAAACACAAAAGATTGAACAGATTGAGGGTCTTCATCTCTTTCCTCCTGTAAATGGAGTGATTACCCAGGAGTACAATGAGGCCATCAACCACCCATATATCGATATTGCCGCTCCTGAGAACAGTGTTGTCTCTTCCATTCTCGACGGCACCGTAATATCGGCAGATTACAGCGAACAGAACGGTTATGTGATACAGATACAGCACGACAACAACATTATATCAATATATAAACATAATGCCAAGCTGCTTAAAAAAGCTGGAGACATTGTCTCTGCCGGAAGTCCTATTTCACTTGTAGGCAACACCGGCAACCTGAGCACTGCCCCACATCTTCATTTTGAGCTGTGGCATAAAGGCAAGCCGGTCAATCCGGTTGAGTATATAAAGTTCTGAAACGGTCAAAAGAGATGGACAAAAGACATATAGCAATATTGGGTTCAACAGGCTCCATTGGAAGACAGGCCTTAGATGTGATAAGTCAGCATCCCGACCTGTTTGAAGTTGAACTCCTTACAGCCAACAACAACTCAGGACTGCTTATTGAGCAGGCCCGCAGGTTCAAGCCGAACAGCGTGGTCATCTGCAACAAGGAGCTATACAATGAGGTTTTTGAGGCTCTTGACAAAGAAGAGATCAAGGTTTTTGCAGGCATAGAGTCCGCCAATGAACTTGTAAAGGGAGATAATATAGATATTGTGCTTGCAGCTTTGGTAGGCTTCAGTGGCGTTGATTCTACAATCAATGCCATAAAGAGCGGCAAGGTCATTGCTCTGGCCAACAAGGAGACTCTTGTGGCAGCCGGTTCAATCATTACAGCACTTTCAAGGGAGTACGGCGCACCAATAATTCCTGTTGATTCCGAACACTCTGCAATTTTCCAGTCCCTTCAGGGAGAGCGGTGCCGGATAGAAAAACTTCTGCTTACCGCCTCAGGAGGCCCATTCCTTGATACACCCCATGAGGAGATTATGAAGGCAACCCGTCATCAGGCCCTCAAACATCCCAACTGGAGCATGGGCGCCAAGGTAACCATTGACTCTGCCAGCATGATGAACAAAGGGTTGGAGATGATTGAAGCCTCATGGCTCTTCAACATCCCTGCAGACCAGATTGAAATTGTGGTACATCCCCAGTCAATTGTTCACTCTCTGGTTCAGTTTACCGACGGCTGTCTCAAAGCACAGCTTGGAGCACCGGACATGAGAGTTCCTATACAATATGCCCTCTCCTATCCGTCAAGACTGGACCTAAATACCCAGCGCATCTCCTTGCCTGAACTTGGCCAGCTGACCTTCCGCGCTCCCGACAGAGAGAAGTTCCCGGCCATTGACCTTGCCTATTCGGCCCACAAACAGGGCGGAAATATGGCTTGTATCATGAATGGGGCAAATGAAGTTGCGGTAGCGGCTCTGCTCGAAGAGAAGATACTTTTTGGCAAGATTCCTTCAATTATTGAGCAGACAATGGCCCGATGCAGTTTCATTGCATCGCCATCAATTGAGGAGATCTATGCCACACACAAGGAGGCCATGGCCATTGCCTCAACTCTGGTCTGAAGCACCCGAGTCTGTACGCAAGATTTGCACCTGCAAGAAATAATCTCTCCTATTTTTAAACAATTCGCTGATTATGAGAGTTATCAGCTAACGCCTTGCAAGATTTTAAAATAGAAAAATAGCTTTATTAACATTAACTTTGCACAATTAATTTAGATTTGGTATGGTAGTACTTATAAAAATATTGCAACTGATTCTGGCACTTAGTATCCTTGTTCTGGTACACGAGTTCGGACACTTCTTATTTGCAAGAATCTTCAAGATCAGGGTTGAAAAGTTCTATCTCTTCTTTGACGCCTGGTTCAGTCTCTTCAAATACAAGCCAAAGAACAGTGATACCGAATATGGTATCGGATGGTTGCCACTTGGCGGATACTGTAAAATCTCGGGAATGATTGACGAGTCCATGGACAAAGAGGCCATGAAACAGGAGCCGCAGCCATGGGAGTACAGGTCAAAACCCGCTTGGCAGAGATTTTTTGTAATTTTTGGAGGTGTTCTCTTCAACTTCATCCTTGCAGTGGTCATCTATACAGGTCTGCTTGCAGTTTGGGGCGAGGAGTACATAAAGAATTCAGACGTCACAACAGGTATAAGGGTAAATGAACTTGCTTATGAGATAGGTTTCCGCAACGGAGACCGTATCATCTCATTTGAAGAGCACCAGACAGACAACTTCCAGGAACTTCAGGTTGACCTTATAAGAACACAGGCCAAATATGCGAAGGTTCTACGTGACGGCGATACAGTTACTGTAAATATTGACGAGTCATACATTCCTGCAATCCTCAACACCCGCGGCATGTTTGACTTTGGCATACCTTATATTATTGATGCCATTCCCGACAGCTCAATCAATGCCCAATCAGGTCTGCAACCTGAAGACCGCATTCTTGCCCTCAACGGCACGAACTCCGAATATCTGCTTGATGCACTTGAGTTCCTTGGCAACCACAAAGGGGACTCACTGGTGGCAACTGTAGCCAGAGGAGGGGAGATTCTGCTCATCCCTATTGTGACAGATACAGCAGGCAAGATGCAGGTGATACCTAAATCACAATTGTCGGATTTCTATAAAATAACTGAGAGAGATTACTCTTTCTTTACAGCAATTCCTGCAGGATTCAACAAAACTATAAAGACTGTAGGCAACTATTGGAAAGAGCTCAAACTGATATTCTCCCCTAAAACAGAGGCGTACAAATCGGTAGGCAGTTTCATTACTATAGGATCTATCTTCCCAAGTACCTGGAATTGGCAAATTTTCTGGAACCTTACCGCCTTCTTGTCTGTTATGTTGGCAGTACTTAATATTCTGCCTATTCCTGCGTTGGATGGAGGTCACCTTCTCTTTACGCTTTATGAGATGATTACAGGCAGGAAACCTAGCGACAAGTTCCTTGAATATGCTCAGACAGTTGGAATGATACTCCTGTTTGCACTTATGATACTTGCACTTGGAAATGACTTTTTCAGATTGTTCAACTAACAACAGATATAATTATGAAGGCTTTTTTTGGAATCACCGCTAAGATACAACTATTCATATCAATGATGATAGTAGCCCTTGCCTTCTCTTCATGTGGAGACAACGGCATTCAGCTCAAACAGTCTGTCAGCGGAAAGGCTGGTGAGATTGTAGTTGTGGCAAACAAGGTATACTGGGAATCCGAGCCCGGCACTCTGCTAAGGGATATTCTTGCTTGTGACTATCCTTTGCTGCCTCAGAAGGAGCCTTCGTTCACACTTATAAACATACCGGAAAATGCCTTCACAAACATTTTTCAGATACACAGGAACATTATTATAGTAAAGGTTGACGAGAATGTTGAAGAGGCAAAATTTGCCATTCAGGAGGATATATGGTCAGCACCTCAGACAGTGATAACAATCGTTGCCCCCAATGCTGCAGCCCTATCGGAAATTATAGAGGCAAAGCGTGAGGCAATTTTCAATACTTTTGAGCAGAGTGAACGCAACAGGGTTATCAGGAACTCAAAGAGATATGAAGAGAAGTCATTGAGAACACTCGTGGCTGAGACATTCGGTGGTTCGCCTTACTTCCCTACAGGCTACTCACTGAAGAAGAAGACCGATGATTTCATCTGGATTTCTTATGAGACCACATATATCAACCAGGGATTGTTTGTATACAGATACCCTGTAAAGGACTCCACCACTATGACTCTCGAAGGTTTGATTGCAGCACGTAATGAAATGATGGAGAAGAATGTCCCTGGAATGCTTGAGGGCAGCTACATGACAACTACAATGATCAAGGAGAAGGAGCCCCAATTGAAATGGATCAAATATAAGGATAGATCTTTTGGCGAGCTGCGCGGATTGTGGGAGGTACAGAATGACTACATGGGAGGCCCGTTTGTGCAACATGCCTTTTATGACAAGAGCGGAAAGAACATCATAGTAGTTGAGGGATTTGTATATGCCCCAAGATACGATAAAAGAAATTATCTCCGTCAGGTTGAATCAATTATATATTCATTTGACTGGGCTGAGAATTTCAGCAGATAGGATGCAATTGTTGAAAAGTTCTTAAAAAAATAAAAATATTTTTGTATCATAAGAAAATATTTCTACCTTTGCAGTCCCAAATCACAAAGTGTATCTTTCAATAACTAGTTGTGGTTGTGCGCGGTGGATTCGTCTAACGGTTAGGACTCAAGATTTTCATTCTTGCAATAGGGGTTCGATTCCCCTATCCACTACAAGAAAAATATTAAAAAAAATAAATACAATGGCAAATCATGCATCAGCAGACAAGCGTGCTCGCCAGAATGCGAAACGCAGACTGCACAATCGCTATTATGCAAAAACAACTCGTAATGCTATCAAAGCATTGCGCAACACTACAGACAAAGCCGCTGCAGAGGCTCTAATGCCTAAAGTTTATGCAATGTTGGATAAATTGGCTAAAACTAACATTATCCACAAAAACAAAGCAGCTAACCTTAAGAGCGGTCTTGCTGTTTACGTAAACAAACTAGCGTAATTTTACGTTTTTGCATTGTTAAAAATAGAAAACTCTCCAAATTTGGGGAGTTTTTTATTTTTATACAGGCATGAGAGAGAGATTGAGAATACAGGAATGGAGTTCAGAGGAGAGGCCGCGTGAAAAATTCCTGTCGAAGGGGGCCTCTGCACTTACCAACGCAGAACTGCTTGCCATTATCCTCCGCAGCGGAGACAGGGAGTGCAACGCAATTGAACTTGCAAGAAAAATATTGGATCGTGTAGGCAACAGTCTTGAAAAGCTGAAAAGCCTCTCATATGAAGATCTCTGTATGTTCAAGGGCGTAGGCAACGGAAAGGCGCTGTCAATAATGGCTGCACTTGAGATTTCAAGGAGGGTGGAGTGCGAGCAGGAGCCGGAGATGGAGCAGATCTACTCATCAAAAAGTGCAGCTGCAATAATGGCCCCCATCTTGAGGCATCTGCAGCATGAGGAGTGCTGGATAATATACCTCAACACAGCAAACAGGGTCATTGACAAGGAGAGAATTTCAAGCGGCGGCACAAACTGTACAGTGGTTGATGTCAAAATCATAATCAAGAGGGCCATAAGCAAATTGGCAAACTCAATCATTCTTTTCCATAACCATCCGTCGGGAAGCTGCAGGCCCGGAGAGCATGACCGGATACAGACAGCAAAACTGCGGAGTGCTGCAAGAACTTGCGACCTTGAACTAACAGACCATATCATCATTGGAGGCAAAGGGTATTTCAGTTTTCTTGACGAGGGTTTACTGTAGGCTATTGCTTTGAGGAGATCCATTATTGCATCGTGCAGGCCCCTTATAGCCCTACTCCACCCATAATTTTTTGACATATCGCACAATTTTGGTAACTTTGAGTGTCGGATGGCAAACTTTGATAAAAAATTGCATTATGAAAGTAGTAAACCTTGGTGAGCAGAACTCGGTACTCAACCAGTTCATTGCAGAGATCAGAGACAAACAGATTCAGAAAGAGAGCATGAGATTCAGAAGGAACCTCGAGCGTATTGGTGAAATTTTCGCATACGAAATAAGCAAAACTCTTGAATACAACAATACAGAGGTAACAACTCCCCTCGGTATTGCACAATGCAACCTTCCGGCTGACAATATTGTGGTATCAACAATCCTGAGAGCCGGACTTCCGTTGCACAACGGCATATTGAACTACTTTGACAGGGCTCAGAATGCATTTGTTGCAGCATACCGCAAATATGGCAAAGACAACAAGTTTACCATACAGTTTGAGTATGCAAGCACCCCAAGTCTTGAGGGGAAGATATTGATAATTGCAGATACCATGCTCGCGACAGGCTCTTCTCTTGTACTTGCATATCAGAGATTATGCGAATCTGGAGAGCCGGCACATACACATCTTGTATGCCCGATTGCCAGCGAACAGAGCCTTGGCTATCTTTCAAAGCACCTGCCACACAAAAAGGTAACACTTTGGGTTGCCGCAGTTGATCAGGAGCTGACCAACAAGTCATACATTGTTCCAGGATTGGGAGATGCCGGAGATCTTGCTTTCGGAAGCAAGCTGGATTAGTTCCACCACTTGATTCTCATCTTTTGGGCCCAGGTGATAAGCGGGGCAACATAACGCTCTATCTTTTCGGGATAGATATCTTTGATGTTTATGATTATGCCGCTCTCCTCAACATCACCAAAACCGCCATTTATAGCTGTTCCAAACATCTTCATGCTTGGAGAGAGGTTCATGTATGAATTGATTAGAGGTGGAATGTGTTCACCCAGATTCTTCAGTTCACGTTGCAGCACCTTGTAGGCATCCTTATAATCAAGTCCTTTGAAGAGCTCGACAAAGTATGGATTGTCTTTGTCACACACAAGGGCCTCTATTGGTGTTACCAGGCCGTCGGGATCATTGAAATATTTGTGGAGAAAATGGAGCAGCATATTTCTGGCGCGCTCATTATATGAGGTGTACATCGTTACCTTTCCAAAAAAGTATTTTATGTTGGTATACTTTACAACAAGTGCCCCCAAACCATCCCACAAGTTGTCAAGTGAATATAGGCTCTTCCTTTTCAGGTTGGCACTCTGATAGTTAGGCTGTATAAAAGAGCGTCCGAGCTCTATGGTGAAAGGCAGATAGTTCTTTTTGAAATCATCCGAGAAGTTAAAGAGTTCCCTGGTTGCCATCTTCTCAATATCCAACCCTCCACAATTTATATATCTGTAGCCGCCAATAATCTCCTGATCCTTTGGATCCCAGACAATCAGCTGCTTGTATGGTGCGTGAGGATCAATGTCATACTCATCTATATCGACCTGCTTGCCTGTACCTCCACCACCAAGTCTGAAAGAGATTTCGCGCAAACGGCCAATCTCCTGCATTACCATTGGAGAGTCTGCGGCAGTTACCTCAAAGAGATAGTTGCTTCCTTTGCGCGTTTCTCTGATGAATTTGTCGGGTGTAAGCTCTTTCAACAAGAGTTCCCTGTCTATAGGTTGTATTACTGGTTGCATCTGATTATCGTTTAATGTAGTTCTTCAATTGGTAAGCCTTTTCCCTTATCATATCATTCAGCTCCTTCAAATCTTTTGCCGAACTGCATTGCGGCAACTGCAGAGGCTCACCTATAACAACGTCAAAGGTAGCATTTTTTTGCTTAAACATCTCATCAGGCAAAAAACACATCTCAATGTTGAATTTGATGCCAAGAGCTTTCCTCAACTTTGCAAGCCTGTAGAAAAATCGGGAGTTACGGCCACTGAAATAGACCGGAACTATCTTTCTATTGTATCGCATGGCCTGTTTTATATAACTTGTACGCCATGACAGATCAGTAATCTGGCCCTTGACAAGGCGTGAACACAAGCCGGCAGGGAAATATAATATCTGGGCATCAGATGAGTAGGCATTGTCAAATTTTTCGGCATACTCCTTACCCATTTTTCCCACCTTGTTTACCGGAACAAAAATTGGCTCCAGCGGTTTTATATGCATAAGGAAATCATTTACAACAAAGAGTATGTTCCCCATCAATGATCCGAGTTCCGAGATAAGGACAAGCCCGTCAAGACCTCCAAGTGGGTGGTTTGAGACAAAAATATACCTCTCGTCATTTTTAAGGGAGGCTTTGTCGGTATATATGATATTGGATTTTACATTCAGATATTCAAGTGCAAATGCAGCAAATTCTCTCCCCTGCAGGCCCTGGCTTTTTTCTAAAAATTCATTCAGTTCATCCTGATGGATGAGCCTTTTGAGCCAATTTATGAGAAACTTTGGTGCATATTTTGCTAAGGTTATACTCTTTGTCGATATTACCTTTTGAATATCAATCTTAATTACTTGAGACATAGGTAATTATTTATTACACCCTCCAAAGGGCCATTCAGGTTGCTAAGTTAAGAAAATTAATTATTCAACCTGCTTATAAATAAAAATTGTATATTTGTAATATGTTAAAACAGGGACTACAACAAAAATTGCAGACAAAATTGTCGCCGCTTCAAATTCAGACAATCAAGTTGCTTGAATTGCCTATGCTTGAACTGGAGCAGCGCATAAAGAAGGAGCTGGAGGAGAATCCTGTACTTGATGAGGTGCCGCAATCGGAAGAGGCTGAAGACGGAACACCAAAAAATGTTTCGCTCAATGAATATCCTGCAGATGACCCCACTCCATCCTACAAGTTGTATGTCAACAACCAGAGCAAGGATCCCAAGCCGCAGTACAATACATTCTCTGTAAGGGAGAGTTTTCACCAGAGTCTTGAAATGCAGCTCGGATACAGGAATATTGATGAGCGCACACGCTCAATTGCACTATTTGTAATTGGAAGCCTTGATGATGACGGCTATTTGCGCCGTGATCTTGAAGCCCTTTCAGATGACATTTCATTCAGATTGAACATAGAAACTTCGGAGGAGGAGCTTGAATCGATTCTAAAGATAATCCAGGAGTTTGAGCCTGTGGGAATTGGAGCAAGGGATCTTCAGGAGTGTCTTTTGCTGCAGATTGAGTCAAAAAGCAAGACCCGCTCACAAGAGCATGCCCTTATAATCCTAAGGGACTATTTCCAGGAGTTTACAAAGAAGCACTACTCCAAGATCATCTCTAAAATGGGAATTACCCAAGATGACCTCAAGGAGGCAATAGAGGAGATTGTAAAGTTGAATCCCCGTCCCGGAGGGCAGATTGATGACTCCTACATTGAGCAGGCCCAGCAGATTATTCCCGATTTTGTGCTTGAAGAGAAAAACGGAGAATTGTCCATGACAATGCCCAAGTTTTCTATTCCGGAGTTACGTGTAAACAAAAGATATGCTGCCCTTCTTGAAAAATCTACCGGAAGCAACGACAGGGCAGGCAAGGAGGCTGCCTCATTTGTCAAACAGAAACTTGACTCTGCAAAATGGTTTATTGAGGCTATAAAACAGAGGCAGAATACGCTTCAGAATACAATGCGGGCCATCATCGAGTTCCAGCATGACTATTTCATGGAGGGGGATGAGACCAAACTCAAACCTATGGTTCTCAAGAATATTGCAGAAAAGACAGGACTTGACATCTCCACCATATCAAGAGTGGTGAACTGCAAATATATCCAGACACCTTTTGGCATATTTCCTCTGAAATACTTCTTCTCCGAAGGACTTATGACAGAGAGCGGAGAGGAGGTTTCAACCAGGGAGATCAAGAAGATCCTCTCAGAGAGTGTTGATGCCGAAAACAAAAACAAGCCCCTTACAGATGAGGAGCTTGTAACTGTTCTACAGCAGAAGGGATATATTGTGGCCCGACGGACTGTGGCCAAATATCGCGAGCAGCTGAATATTCCAATTGCCAGATTGCGCAAGGAGCTTTAGTCTAACCCTTAAAGCGGATAACTGATCAGATCCTTTATTATAAAGGCTTTGGGGTATGATTTTTTTACCTCTTCAAGAACCCGTACTGCATCTGATTTTGATCTGAAGTCACCTACAGCAACCTTGAAATAGGGGTTGGTATAGGTCCTGTATACCGGATATTGCGGAAACTCCTCCTTGAACTGTGCCTCAACCTTTTCTGATTGCACTCGGGCAGTCTGCTTATTGTCAAAGAAGATCCTTATCCTGTAACCGTTTATCTTCTTCTCCGCATTCTTTTGCAGATAGACAGGGAATGATGCCTCAACTGTCGGGCTCATGTTTATCTTTGCTCCAGATCCTCCCTCCCCTATCATCTCAAATATATTCCTGCCTACCAATGTTGAATCTACAACACTCTGTGCAGAGAGCATTGCCGGCAAGAAAAGGGCAATCATTACTGCAACTGACCTGATTAGTCCAATATGAAATCTTCTCTCCATAATTTACAATTTTATATCAAATTGTTTCAGCAATTGGGATATTGGCACATCCTTATATCTGAAACTCTTCTTCATTATACCTCCCTTGACCGTAGCTGTAAGGTCTACTGTAAAGTCATCGCTGTTAAGAGATGCCAGATTGAGGCCGAATGCCAATGCCGCCAAGTGATCCTCCAACGACAGCCTGCACTTGAGTACGACATCTCCCGATGATGCGGCAGGCACAACTGCCTTGTCAAGCATCTGCATGGTTGCAAACTTCACTCCGTTCCTGAACATGACTCCATCAATTGAAAGCACCTCAAATGCCGTTCCTGTAGGATTATCCACATTTGCCTTGAACTGAATGTCAATCTCCTTGGCTGTAAGCATCTTTACTTTTCCGATTTTTATATCGTTGATATCGACCTCACTATACTTTGCACAACCGGCAAACAGCAGTACAGCAGCAAGAAAAGACAAAATGATTCTCTTCATACAATCTCCTTTTTGAATTTACAAAGTTAAAAAAATTATAATTATAAACTTTTGAATAGTTTAAAACTGTATCTTTGTATGCTGTTTGTTATATGCAAAATATTTACCATGAATAACAATTTCAACTCAATAAGACCAATATTCAACGAGGAGTTGCCTCAAGTATTCATAGAGACCTATGGTTGCCAGATGAATGTGAACGACAGCGAAGTGGTGCTCTCCGTTCTCCAGAAGGCCGGATATGCCCTTTGCGATTCCATTGAGAAGGCAGATGTGATTCTTGTAAACACCTGTTCGATAAGAGACAATGCAGAGCAGAGGATATGGGGCAGGCTTGATGTGTTCCTTCAGGAGAAAAAGAGGCGTAAAGGTGTAATTGTAGGCATTTTGGGATGTATGGCGGAGCGTCTGAAAAATGAGTTGCTTGACCACCCGGCCGTTGATATTGTAGCCGGGCCGGATTCATACAGGGAGATTGCAAAACTTATAGCTGCGCTTGATACAGGTGCAAAACAGATCAATACACTATTGTCAAGGGAGGAGACCTACGCAGACATATCTCCCGTAAGGATGGACAAGAATGGTGTCTCTGCCTTTATCTCAATAATGAGAGGCTGCAACAATATGTGCTCGTATTGTGTTGTACCATATACAAGAGGAGCCGAAAGGAGCAGGGATCCGCAGAGCATTGTAAAAGAGGCCCAGGAGTTGTTTGACAATGGATATAAGGAGGTTACCCTTCTTGGCCAGAATGTGGATTCATACCACTGGCACAATCCTGAGAACCCTACAGAGACTGTAAATTTTGCCCAGCTTCTTGAGTTGGTTGCACTTATTGATCCTAAACTGAGAGTACGTTTCTCAACCTCACATCCTAAAGATATGGGAAATGGCGTATTGTACACAATGGCAGTCTACCCGAACATCTGTAACCACATCCATCTTCCGGTACAGTCAGGAAGCGATGCCATGCTGCTCAAGATGAACAGGAAATATACCCGCGAAGGTTACATGCAGCGTGTTGCCAAAATAAGGGAGATCCTTCCGGATTGCGCCATTACAACAGACATCATCGCAGGCTTCTGCTCAGAAACGGAGGCCGACCATCAGGATACCTTGTCACTGATGAAGGAGGTGGGATATGATTCAGCATTCATGTTCCAGTACTCTCTAAGGCCAAATACAAAGGCTGCACGCCACTTTGTGGATGATGTTCCATTACAGGAGAAGACCAGAAGGCTCAATGAGATTATTGAACTTCAGAACAGGCTGTCGCTGGAAAGCAACCAGAAGACATTGGGCAACATCTATACAGTTCTTATCGAAGGAGTATCGAAAAGATCTGCAGAGCAGCTCATAGGAAGGACTCCTCAAAACAAGACCTGTGTTTTTGATGCGAAAGGATACAAGATTGGTGATTATGTAAATGTAAAGGTTCTGTCATGCACCAGCGCAACTTTGATTGCAGAGATTGTAGAGGAGCCGGAAGAGAGTTCCTTTTTGAAGAAAATTGACTTCAATGACATCAAAAACGACATCAGGGAGATTGGAAAAGATCTTAAAGAGATAATTACAAAAGAGATAAATAATCTAAAAAATCAGAAAAATGACAAAAATTAGCACAGTTTACACAGGCAATTTGAGAACAGAGGCCATTCACGACCAGTCAGGTTCAAAACTTGTAACAGATGCGCCTCTTGACAACCATGGAAAAGGTGAGTTCTTCTCTCCTACAGACCTTTTGGCTACAGCTCTCGGCAGCTGCATGCTTACAATAATGGGTATCTCTGCACAGGAGTACGGCTATAATCTTGAAGGTACTACAGTTGAGACTGAGAAGATTATGGGAACAAATCCAAGAAGAGTCGTTGAGATCAAGATAACTATCAACTTCCCTGAAGGCAATAACTATACAGACCGTCAGAAACGCGTAATTGAGTCTGCAGCAAAGACTTGTCCTGTTGCAAACAGTCTTCATCCGGATTTGAAAAAGACTATTGTATTCAACTATTAGAATCTTTTGCTATATTTGCAACGGTTTTTAGTTATTAATATTTTTGAAGTTCAGGAGAAAGGGAATCCGGTGTGAATCCGGGACAGTGCCCGCTGCTGTGATATTTCTGACAAGTCATTCTGCTGTTTCCAGACTTGTCAGTTACCTGCCAATCCATTTTTTGCTGCCTTGTGCCGCGATTGAGAAGGAGGGTGTAAAATTAAGTCAGAAAATCTGCTCGTGAACTTTTTATTTTTAAACTTTCGGGAGGTAGAGTTTATGATAAATTTTCACAAATGCAGTATAACTGCACATTTATTTATATTCCTGTTCATTGCCTTGTGCATAATTCCGTCGCAACTCAATGCCCAGACGGATACTCTTGGAACCGTTGTGGTCAGTCGCACCGTAAAACAGAACGCATCCCGCAACGCAAAATTTTCACCGGGAACCAGAATCCAGAAATTTGACCAGATACAGCAGGTCAATGCAAACAGTTCGCTGAGTGATTTTCTCAAAAACAATACTGCCATATACATTAAGGAGTACGGCCGCGGAATGAATTCCTATATATCCATGCGCGGAACCTCATCATCCCATACAACAATTGACTGGAATGGACAGTCCCTTGCTGTTCCAACTATGGGCCAGACAGACTTGAGCCACATACCGCTATATTTCTTTGACAATATGTCGGTACACTCAGGTGGGAACTCTGCCCTCTACGGCAATGGAAGTTTGAGCGGCAATATCCAGCTCAGCACCACACCAACATTCAATGAGGGGGTAAGCGGAGACATCACCCTCAAGGGTGGAAGCTTTTCGACACTCTTTGGTGGAGGCACATTCCGATATGGCAAAAACGGCTGGGAGAGCCGTACAAGCGGTTACTATTCCTATGCCAAAAACAATTTCAAATTCAGGAACAACACAAAAACAGGCTTCCCGACAGAGCGTCTGAACAACTCCCAATACAACAATTGGGGAGCATTGCAGGAGGTTTTCAAAAGGTTCAAGGACCGCTCCATACTTCAGTTCAATTTCATGTATCTGCAGTTTGACAGGGAGATACAGCCGTCGGTTTCAAACAATATGTCGCCTGAATCATACCACTCAATTTTTGACAGGAACATAAAGGTCTCCGCTGCATATAACGGCAAGAGAGCCAGATGGGGCTACAACGTGCGGGCCTCATACAATCACGATTATGAGCTGTATGAGGATGATGTAATTGCTGCCAGCAGAGTCTCTTCAAGTGCAGATGCCGAATACCGTACCGACAAGTTGAGCATACGAGGCGGCGGAAGTGTTGAATACATAAAACCAGATGTGGATGCCTACGAATCCGGAACTCAAGAATGGAGAGGCGACCTCTTTGCACTGTTGCTATGGAATCCACTTAAACCCCTTACAATAGGTGGCGGCATACGCGGCTCCTTTGCCTCAGGCATGAGAATACCGGCCCAGCCCTCAATTGATGTAAAATATCAGATTATTGACCCTCTCAAAGAGAGGGATATAACCGAAGCAACACAAAGTCTGTCGGTAAGGGCCTCTCTCTCAAAAAGTGCCAAAATACCTACACTCAATGACCGCTACTGGGGTGGAGAGAATACCGGGCTCAAGGCTGAGACAGGCGTAACTTATGAAGTTGGAGGAGACTATACCCTTATGCAGGGCAACTGGGAGTTAAAGAGTTTTGTAACCGGATACATTTCAGACGTAAATGACTGGATACGCTGGCTTCCGGCTGGAGAGATATGGAGACCTGCGAATGTGCCTGAAGTTTCATCACGCGGCATTGAATCGGGTGTAGGCATAACAAAAAGATGGAGCGGGTGGAAAACGTTGCTTAATGCCAACTACGCATATACCAATGTAAAGATGAAAGAGTCACTGCTTGCCAACGACCCGTCAATAGGACATCAGATGGCTTACCAGCCGGAACATACCTTAACGGCAAACTTGGGATTCAATATAAGCAGACTTACAGCAACCGTCACATACAGTTATATTGGAGAGCGCACATCTACAGATATTTATGATGTAATGCCGGGGTACTCACTGCTCGATTTTGGCATTAACTATAAATTTGTACTTTTGTCGCAAGAGTGGGATGTTACGGGCGAAGTCAAAAACATCCTGAACACCAGCTATCAGAATATCAGATTCTATGCCATGCCGGGCATTAATTTTGCATTGGCGCTGCAGTGGAAATTCTAAAATTTGTCGGAACAATATAGAAATTTAATTAAAACAATATTTATGAAAAAAATTATCCTTTTATTTTCAGCTGTGCTTTCAATTACGCTTTTCAGCTGCAACAGCGATGACACATTTGATACAGAATTTGAACTCAAGAACAAAGTCATCGTAATGAATCAAGGCAACTACACTGAGCAAAACGCAAGTATCTACATTTATGACGAGGATACTAAAGTTATGACACCAAATGCTTATTCAACAGCAAACAACGGTACAAAACTTGGTGCAACCCTAATGTCTGCAACATTCTCAACCGCTGGAGTAGGTTATTTGCTATGCTCCAACCCCGACAAAATTGAGATTGTTGACATCCTTTCAATGAAGACAATTACCACTCCAGTAACCACTGAACTCTCAAACACACGCGAGATCGCTGGTGGCGGAGGATACCTTTTCGTATCAAATGCAGGCAAAGAGTACAATGTTCTTCCCGACGGCTCTTATGAATACACAAACTCATACATATCAGTATACAGCGCAACAAGCCTTGCCTATATTGCTAAAGTAGAAGTAGGATCTGACGCACAGGGAATTGTTTTCCATGAGGGAAGGTTATATGTCGGCACCAAAGATGGTATTGCTATTCTCATACAGGAGGGTGGCAACAGCTTTGAACTTCTTGAGGTATATAAGGATGAGGAGTTCCCTGGAGCAGTAAAATACCTTACAGTGATGAACAACAGAATCTATGCATCGGTTCCAGGCTACGGAGTTCTTGAGTTTGACCCTTATGACGGACGCGTCCGCAAAAGATTTGAGATGCCTTTGGACTCAAACGGTTACATAACCCAAGGTCCTGACAATATGATTTACACTTGTGCAACCATCTACAACACCACAGACTGGAGCGTGGAGTCATCAAATGTATACCAGCTTGACCCTTCAAGCGGCAACGTAAAAACCGTTGCAAGCGGCCAATACCTTTACAGTGTTGGTGTAAGCCACTACTCAAAGAACATCTATACATCAGAGGTCAATGGTTTCCAGACCAACTCAACAATCAATATCATTGATCCTCAAAACGGTTTTGTAGGTTCAACAACAGGCGGTGTAGGCACATTCAGATACCTGTTTGTAAGCTACGCAGCTCCTAAAGAGCAGTAAAAACAGGCCCATATGGCCCGCTTTACAGCTACTGCAAATACAGCGGATTATGGGAGGTAACGACTCAAAAGCCTCCTATACAAAATAAATCAATGTTAGAACACACGAATGTGAGCCCCAAAAGTTTTTCTTCGACTTTTGGGGTTCATGTTTTATAACAGCCCTGCAAGGATTCCCAACTTAAAGGGAGGCAATTTGAATCAGCCTCATAAGGCGCAACAGATATTAAAAGCTCTTCAAGTACCTTATGAAAGCCGTACAGGCAACCAAAAGCAACCGTAAATGCTTGACGAAAGCCGTACAGACCGACAAAAAGTGCTCCGGTAGTGCAGCGAAGGCCGGCAAAAAGCGCAGTAAAGTAGCCATAGAGGGCCTGAAAGCAAACATTCCGGCAATGCACAAACAGCGTCAAAGCACTAAAAAAGCAATATAATTGCTGAAAAAATAAAAAAATCAATCATTTTTTTTGCTTTTATAAAAAAGAGCACTATCTTTGCGCTCTCAAAAGTTCATAACACTTCTAAGTTCCTAACAGGAACGCAAATTTTTGCCCAGATGGCGGAATCGGTAGACGCGCTGGTCTCAAACACCAGTGGGGCGACCCGTGCCGGTTCGACCCCGGCTCTGGGTACTTGAAAACCTCTCAGAATTGCTTCTGAGAGGTTTTTTTATTTGGGTTGCACCACATTTGCACCACGTAATTGTAAATTAAGCCTGCAAATTCTTATAATGACTAATCTTTTAAATAAGCCTCTGCTTTTTTGACAATATCAGCATCTAACTTCCCAGATGACTCAATGATATACTTTAAAGCCTCTTTTTCTAGACCTTCTCGGAACAATCTTTTACTCTTGCTAGTTCTGGAATTCCAACTTTTATCAGTATACTTTCTATCAGAATATTTTAAAGAAATTTCATTACTGGTAATCTCTGGATTCAACTTTATTTCTGGATAAAAAATTGTAATAAAAGCCTCTCGGCCAATGCGATTTACAATAGTTTTAATTTCTATATCATTGATATTATTCATAGCGGTGATTTTTCTTCAAAGTTAAAAAATTCCTGAATTCAGGGGGCTTATTTTTATTTGTGTCAAAAGTTGTCACACTCTAAAATTAGCTTTGTAAAAAATCCAAGAATTATGAGAAAGTACACAGCAGTTTTCACAGACAAGAAAAGAAATTTTATCAAAACCAGTTATCAGGCGGAGGGCCACAAAGAAGCAATTGCAAGTGCTCAAAAATATGAGGCATGGCCTGATGTGGTAATTTTTGATGACACTTACACATTTATTCAAGGCTATGGGGATATAATTTACCTGAACGGTGCTGTAATTGAAATGAGTGGAACATGGCAAACGAATCTTGAAAAAGCATCTTACCTTGCTACTCTGTCTCAATATGATTCAGTTCGTATAGTCCTTAACAGAGCAGCAAAATTGATTCATCATAAGGAGCCGTCTATTACTGGCAGACCTAGTAGAATCAAATATTTTAATGAAATAGGATTTGAATTGCAACGGTTAGCTTCTAACTGCATAAAGGAAGCAGAGGCCCGTGACGAACGTTGTTGGATATTTTAAACAATAATCTTCAATCAATATGAAAGTAAC
>JAEIGA010002404.1_pt1 | contig 29887 bp, 25 predicted proteins | sample 9270691 | NCBI WGS metagenome assembly JAEIGA01 (sample SAMN17057246, study PRJNA624740) | gut metagenome | biome: biome; isolation source: fecal sample | host: Bos grunniens | place: China: Xizang | collected 2019
CTCCATACATAAAAATAACAGAAACCCGAAAAATCGGATTCCTGCTATTTGGTGCGGGTGACAGGACTTGAACCTGCACGGGGGTGCCACCAGAACCTAAATCTGGCGCGTCTGCCAATTCCGCCACACCCGCATGTTTATTTAAATTAGAAATGAGTTGTTTTTAGTTCTTTGTTAAAGTCTTACGCGCCACGCGGGACTCTTGCGGTGCCCAAAATCGTTGGTCGCTCCTGTTCGTCGCTAACGATTTTGACCGCTGCGCCATTTCGCCCTTACTGCATCCGCCACAGGCGGCGTGCGGGCTCAATGCTACCAATTCCGCCACACCCGCATATCTGAATTTTTGGTGAGAAATTGTTTTTCAAACCTTTTGAATTGTATCATAACAGTAATGAAAAAGCAAGTGGATTTTACGATTGGTTTATGCTTTTTATTGCAAAGTGTTTTGTTAGTTGATATAATAGCATTAATATATAAAATGTTGGTGATTAATTTGAAAAACATAATAAATGAGATCTGTTCACTTGTAAAGGAATGTGGCAAAGTAGTTCTTAATGCAGACAGGGCTAAAATGGCTATCGACATAAAGTCAGGTGTTACGGATTTAGTTACCGAATATGATAAAAAAATTCAGGGACAGCTGCAGCTTGGTTTGAAGAAGATTTTGCCTGAAGCAAAATTTATTGGTGAAGAAGGTTCAAACGATGAGTTAACCGATGATGGCTATGCTTTCGTCGTTGACCCTATTGATGGCACAACAAACTTCATCAAGGATTACCACCACAGTGCAATATCTGTTGCTCTTCTGAAGGGAAAAGATGTTGTGGCAGGCATTGTTTACAATCCGTATCTTGATGAGCTTTTTTCTGCAATAAAAGGCGAAGGAGCGTTTTGCAACGGTAACAAAACAAGTGTATCCTCTCAACCTATGAGTAAAGCGTTAGTGCTTTTCGGTACATCACCATATGATAAAGACCTCTTTCCGAAAACTATTGAGGTGCTTTCGGAGTATTTCAATCAGGCGCTTGATATACGAAGAAGTGGCTCTGCTGCTCTTGATTTGTGCACAGTTGCATGTGGCAGGGCAGAGCTTTATTTTGAGTTACAGGTATCGCCCTGGGATTTTGCTGCAGGTAAACTTATTGTTGAAGAATCAGGCGGTGTTGTTACCACTCTTGATGGTGCGCCACTTTCTTTTGATGGTAAAACCACCATTTTAGCAAAAAACAACGTAATATAACATATACTTATCACTGAAAAGGAGATGCTTTTATGCAATATAGTATTTTAGGCGAGCCGATGCCCGTTGTTATCTGCAATGTTGATGCAGGGGAAACTCTTATTACAGAGCGAGGCAGTATGAGCTGGATGACACCGAATATGAAAATGGATACTACCACAAACGGCGGTTTAGGCAAAGCCTTTGGTAGAATTTTCACAGGCGAATCCATGTTCCAAAATAAATATACCGCTATGGGTGGTCCCGGTCAGATCGCTTTTGCTTCAAGCTTTCCCGGTTCCATAAGAGCTATTGAAATTGGCAACGGCGGTCCCGAATATATTGTTCAGAAGGGCGGTTTCCTTGCAGGTACTGCAGGTGTTGAGCTTTCTGTTTTCTTCCAAAAAAAGCTGGGAGCAGGTCTTTTTGGTGGTGAAGGCTTTATTATGCAAAAATTAGGCGGCAATGGTGTTGCCTTTATTGAAATAGACGGCTACGCTTGCGAATATGAATTGCAGGCAGGTCAGTCTATGGTTGTAAATACAGGCTACCTTGCCGCAATGACTGCTACTTGCAGAATGGAAACTCAGGGTACAGGTAATGCTAAAAACGCTATTTTAGGCGGTGAGGGATTCTTTAACACGGTTGTTCATGGTCCTGGTAAAGTTATTATGCAGAGTATGCCTGTTTATTCTCTTGCAAGAGCAATTCAACCATATATAGTAACAGGCAGTTAAGGAGATTTTTATGCGATTACTTATAGCATCAGATATTCATGGCTCATTAAAATTCTGCCGTGAGCTTGTAGAAAGATATAAAGAAGAAAAATGTGATAAGCTTATTCTTTTAGGAGATGTGCTTTATCACGGGCCACGTAACGATTTACCTGAAGAGTATAATCCCAAAGGTGTTATAGCTCTTCTCAATTCTATGTCAGAAGAAATTCTTTGCGTGCGCGGTAACTGCGAGGCAGAGGTTGACGATATGGTGTTAGAGTTCAATGTTCTTGCAGATTATGCATTGCTTTTTAATAATGGCAGAACATTTTTTCTCACTCATGGCCACAAGTTTAATCCGCAGAATCCGCCAAAGCTTAAAAAAGGTGATGTGCTTTTCAATGGCCACACTCATGTAAGCAAAATCGAGGAAACAGGCACATTTTTATATGTAAACCCAGGCTCTGTTTCAATCCCAAAGGAAAACACACCACGAGGATATATAATCCTTGAGGATGAAAACATCATCCACAAAAACCTTGCAGGCGAGGTTCTTGAAGAATATGTATTATAAATTAAAACTCCGATGAGAATTTTTCTCATCGGAGTTTTTATGTGCTTTAAATTATTTTAATTTAGCTTTTACAATTTCTGCTGCAGCTGCAAGAGCTTCAGGGATTTTTGTAATATCCTTACCGCCTGCCATAGCAGAGTCTGGCTTACCGCCACCGTTACCGCCTGCGATCTGTGCAATTTCTCTTACAATATTACCTGCGTGAGCACCGTTTGAAATAGCAGACTTTCCGCAGTAGCAAGCAAATGAGCATGTACCCTTTGCGCCCTGCTCTGCTGCAAGAATGATAACTATATCGTCGCCCTTATCCTTTGCAGAGTCTACCATTGAGCGAAGAGCGTTTGCGTCTGCCTCGCCCAAAGTACCTGTAATAAGCTTAACTGCACCTAAATCAGTAACATTATCAAAGAGGCTACCTGCCTTCTGTTTTGCAATTTCAGCCTTAAGGTCTTCAAGCTCTTTTTCTTTTGCTTTAAGATCTGTAGCAAGTGATGCTGCTTTTGAAGCAAGGTCTTTGATGTTTGCAAGCTTCATAGCATTTGCGGTGTTCTGAATAAGCTCTTCGCGGCTATCAAGGTAATTGATAACGCCAAGACCAGTAACACCTTCAATTCTTCTTACACCTGCTGCAACTGAGGATTCAGAAATAATTCTGAAAAGACCGATGTTGCCTGTATTCTTTACGTGAGTACCGCCGCAAAGCTCTGTTGAAAAATCGCCTGCAGTAACTACGCGTACTGTATCACCGTATTTTTCACCGAAGAGTGCCATTGCACCTTTCTTTTTAGCGTCTTCAATAGCCATTTCTTCTGTAGTAACAGGGGCGGCAGAAAGAATGATTTCGTTTACTCTGTTTTCAATTTTAACGATTTCTTCTGCAGTAAGAGCAGAGAAATGTGAGAAGTCAAAACGAACTGCATCTGCGTTTACAAGCTGACCTGCCTGCTCAACGTGAGTACCGAGAGCTTCGCGGAGAGCTGCCTGAAGAATATGAGCAGCTGTGTGGTTTCTCATGATTGCCTGACGGCGTGAGAAATCAAATTCAGCCTTAACAGTATCACCAACGTTTATAGCATCGCCCTCTGTAAGTGTGCCGTGGTGAAGGATAACGCCTTCTGCAGTTTTTGTTGTGTTGGAAACAACGAAAACGCTTTCGCCAACCTTGATAACACCTGTATCACCAACCTGACCACCGCTCTCTGCATAGAAGCAAGAGTTGTCAAGAACTATAACTGCATCTGCATCTACGCCAACAAAATCAACCTTTTCACCGTTTGCAGCAATTGCTACCACCTTGGCGGTGCAGTTGTTTTCTGTGTAGCCTGTGAATTCTGTTTTATCGCATTCTGTGAATGAAACGTCTGCGCCCTTCCAACCTTCTGCGCCTGCAACCTTACGTGAAGCCTTTGCAAGTGCTTTTGCGTCTGCAAGAAGCTTTTCGAACTCTTCGTTATTAACTGTGAGTCCATTTTCTTCTGCAATTTCACGTGTTAAGTCTATTGGGAAACCGAATGTGTCCTGGAGCTTAAATGCATCTGCACCTGAAAGTACGCCGTTTTCTGCCTTCTTCATCATATCGTTGAGAAGCTCAAGACCGCTGTCGATTGTTTTATAGAAGCTGTTTTCTTCCATAGCGATTACTTTGATAATGTAATCCTGCTTCTCGCGAAGGCCTGGGTAAGCGCTTTCGTTTTCTTTAATAACTGTTTCACAAACTTCAGCAAGGAATGGTCTCTGAATGCCTAAAAGTCTGCCGTGGCGAGCAGCTCTTCTGAGAAGTCTGCGAAGAACATAGCCTCTGCCTACGTTTGAAGGAATAACACCGTCGCCAATCATAAATGTTGTTGAACGGATATGGTCTGTAATAACGCGAAGAGAAATATCGCTCTTTTCGTTTTCGTGGTATTTAACGCCTGCAATATCCACAATGTGCTTCATTATGTTCTGTACTGTATCAACCTCAAAAATGTTGTGAACATCCTGAGCAATGCAAGCAAGTCTTTCAAGACCCATACCTGTATCGATGTTAGGGTTTGCAAGAGGAGTGTAGTTGTTCTTGCCGTCGTTTTCAAACTGAGTGAAAACAAGGTTCCAGAATTCAACATAACGGTCGCACTCGCAGCCAACCTTACAATCAGGGCTACCGCAACCGTATTTTTCGCCGCGATCATAGTAAAGCTCTGAACAAGGTCCGCAAGGTCCCTGGCCATGCTCCCAGAAGTTATCTTCCTTGCCGAAACGAACCATATGGTCAGGCTTAACGCCTACATCCTTAGTCCAGATATCGTATGCTTCATCATCCTCAAGGTAAACGCTGCAGTAGATTCTGTCAGGGTCCATTTCCATAACCTTTGTGCAGAATTCCCATGCCCACGGAATAACCTCTTTTTTGAAGTAATCGCCAAATGAGAAGTTACCGAGCATTTCAAAATATGTGCCGTGGCGAGCAGTAATACCTACGCGCTCAATATCAGGTGTACGAATACACTTTTGGCAAGTTGTAACTCTCTTTTTAGGTGGAGTTTCTTCACCTGTGAAGTATTTTTTCATTGGTGTCATACCTGCGTTGATAAGAAGGATGCTCTTATCGTTTTGAGGTACGAGAGGAAAGCTTGGAAGACGAAGGTGATCCTTGCTTTCAAAGAACTTAAGATACTTTTCTCTTAATTCATTAAGACCGGTCCATTGCATTGTTATTCACTCCGTTCAATAATTTTTATATTAAAAAAATGCCTTTTGCCAAATCGGGACGGAAAAACCGCGGTACCACCCGAATTGTGCAAAACGCACCACTCATAATAACAGTTAACGCCTGTAAACGTGTTGTTTCCAACAAGGCTCTGCAGGTAGCAAATTTAGGGATTTGTGAAAAGCTTGCACCAACCGCTTTCTCTCTGTACACTTATCGGTAAATCATCCTGCGTCAACGCCAGAATTTATATACAATAGTATTATATATAAAAAAGGGGATATGTCAAGTTTTTTTGAATCTTAGGCAAATGTTTTCATTGCTGAACAACAAGAAATACATAATGTATGTTTAATATCACTAATCAAGACGAAAAATGCAGATTGTAAATATAAAAAATAGACAAATATAAAATAATTTTAAAAAAACACTTTACTTTAGCGCGTTAAAGTGGTAGAATAGCAACACAAAATACAAAGGCGTAAGCCTACGGAGGATTTTATTATGAAAAAGAAAATTTTAGCTATTGTTATGAGCATCGTTCTTGTAGCAGGTGTTGTTTGTGCATTTGCTGCTTGCGGTAATGACACAACAAATGATGGTGATACAACAGAAACTCCTGCAGTTGCATCTGACCTTGCATACATCAAGGGTAAGGGTAAAATGGTTATCGGTATCACAGATTATGCACCTATGAACTATAAGGATGCTGACGGTAAGTGGACTGGTTTCGATACAGAGTTTGCAGAAGCAGTTTGTGCAAAGCTTGGTGTTACAGCAGAGTTCTTTGTTCTTTCTGACTGGGATCAGAAGGTTAACGAGCTTAATGCAAAAACAATCGACGTTGTTTGGAACGGTATGACTATCAGAGACGATCTTAAAACATCTATGAGCATTTCTGACCCATATGTTGTTAACGCTCAGGTTATTGTTACAAAGGCAGAAAATGCTGAAAAATATACAGACCTTGAATCAATCAAGGATGCTAAGATTGCAGTTGAAACAGGTTCTGCAGGTGAAGAGTGCGTTGCAGAGTGTGCAAATGTAACAGCCGTTGCTGCTCAGACAGATGCTCTCCTTGAAGTTAAGTCAGGCGCTGCAGATGTTTGCGTTATCGATATTACAATGGCAGAGGCTATGACAGGTGAAGGCACAAGCTATGAAATGCTTACCAAAACAGGCTCTCTTACAGAGGAAGAGTATGGTATTGGTTGCCGTCTTGGTTCAGATACATGCACAGAAATCAACAAGATTATGGATGAGCTTATGGCAGATGGTACACTCGATAATCTTGCAAAGAAATACGAGCTTACACTTGTAAAATAATTTTAGTCGTTTAATCTCAATCGGCAGAGTGCTTTCGATGGCACTCTGCCTTGAGTGTTGTTTAGAAGATTTTTTGAGAGGTACATATGGTTACTATTGCAGAGGTTTTTCGATCCCTGTTTGAAGGTTTCGTAGTATCAATTGAGATATTTGCGCTTACATTATTGTTTGCCATTCCTTTGGGGCTTGTTATAAGCTTTGGCTCAATGAGTAAGTTTAAGCCTTTAAAATATGTTGTAAAGTTTTTTATATGGGTTATAAGAGGTACTCCTCTTATGCTCCAGCTTATTGTTATATTCTATGGACCCGGTCTTATAGCAAACTGGGCAGTTAACACAGGTAGCACCAATCCCGTTATAATGTGGCTTGCTTCCTGGACTGTTATGGAGCGATTCAGTGCGGTTATTATTTCATTTGTTATTAACTATGCCTGCTATTTCTCCGAGATTTTCAGAGGCGGTATAGAAAGTATTCCTAAGGGTCAGTATGAAGCCGGTCAGGTGCTTGGTATGACCAAAACACAGGTATTCTTCAAGATTGTACTTTTGCAGGTTGTGAAGAATATTATCCCACCTATGAGTAACGAAATAATCACACTTGTTAAGGATACATCACTTGCACGTGTTATTTCTGTTTATGAGCTTATCTGGGCGGGTCAGGCATTCATTAAATCTGACGGTCTTTTGTGGCCATTGATGACAACAGCAATTTTCTATCTTGCGTTCAGCGGTGTGCTTACCTTTGTTTTCGGCAAAATAGAAAAGAAGCTTGATTACTACAAAAACTAAGGTTGAAAGGAGCTTTTAATTATGTCTGTACTTGAAGTTAAAGATTTGAAAAAAAGCTTCGGAAAAACCGAGGTTTTAAAGGGGGTTAGCTTTACTCTTGATGAGGGCGAGGTTCTTAGCATTATCGGTTCCTCAGGTAGCGGTAAAACTACAATTCTCCGCTGTATAAATCAGCTTGAAATTCCCAATAGCGGGTATATTTCCGTTGGCGGAGAGGTTTTCTTTGATGGTAGTGCAGGAAAAGAAAATGCAAAAGAGCGCAGAATGAAGCAACGCCTTGTTGGTCTTGTTTTTCAGGATTTTCATCTTTTCCCACAGTACAATGTTCACGATAATCTCACTCTTGCTGCAAAGCTTCTTGCTAAAGAGAGAGAAGACTTTAAAGAAAACAAAAAGCAGATTTATGCGGAAATAGAAGCTAAAGCAGAAGAGCTTCTCAAAAAGGTTGGTCTTTCCGAAAAGAAGGAAAGCTATCCTTGTCAGCTTTCAGGCGGTCAGAAACAGAGAGTTTCTATTGCAAGAGCTTTAATGCTTGAACCAAAGGTGCTTTTCTTCGATGAGCCAACGTCTGCTCTTGACCCTGAGTTAACAGGTGAAATTCTTAAGGTTATAAAAAGCCTTGCAGATGAAAATATGACAATGGTTATTGTTACCCACGAAATGTCCTTTGCAAAGGCAGTTTCCACAAAGGTTATCTTTATGGACGATGGCGTAATTGCAGAAGAGGGTACACCAGAAGAGGTTTTCGATAATCCAAAATCTGAAAGAACTAAGGCGTTTATAAGTAAATTCGAAGATTAAAATTCAAATCTTGAGCGAATAACTTGTTTTTGCGTTGCTCGTAGTACCTTTGTACAGCGTCGCATCTTAAAACAGCGTTCTTCATCTCAATCTTTGAATTTTAAAAAATATTGGTAATCTTGAGCGAATAACTTTGCGTGGTTCATTCAGTGATTTATCAGTAATTTTGAAGATTAATAACAAGGAAATGAAATTCATTTATTGAATCTCATTTCCTTCTTTTTTTGTTACAATTTGGTTACAAACGATAAATTTTTATTGACAAACGATAAATTTGAGGGTATTTTTGTGGCAAGGAGTGGTTAGTATGAAAAAATCTCAAAGATCAATTAATTTAACAAAGGCATATATAATTATTTTGACAATTGGTTTTGTTGTTATGCTTTTCTCTGCGCCCTTTACAGCATTTTGGTACACTGATTTAACTGGTAAGAGCGATACTGCTGCAAAGGTTTTAATTGGGGTCTTTTACCTTTGCTCACCGGCAGCAGCGGTTGTTATTGTTTCTTCATTGAAGCTTTTGAAGAATATGAAAAATGGTGAGTTTTTTACAATTGAAAATACAAAGCATCTGAGCAGAATGTCTTGGTCGTGTTTTTACGTAACACCGATTTGTCTTGTTTGCTTCTTATGGTTTTACGGTTTTGTTCCCATAGCTGTTTCAGCGGCATTTATGTTTCTGATATTACGCATCATCAAAAATGTTTTTGAGTACGGATGTGAAATAAAAGAAGAAAATGATTTGATGGTGTAAGTATGAAAATAATAGTAAATCTTGATGTAATGTTAGCAAAAAGAAAAATGTCCTCAGGTGAATTGGCTGAAAGAATTGGTCTTACTCAGGCAAATCTGTCGATTCTTAAAACTGGTAAGGCAAAGGCAATAAGGTTTTCAACCCTTGCCGCAATCTGCAGGGAGCTTGACTGTCAACCGGGGGATATACTTGAGTATAGTTCGGAGGAATAAGTTATGAAAACAAAAACATTTCCTGTAGAAAAACGGGATATAATAAGTCTGTTTTTAACAGTAGTTTCATTATTTATTTTAAGCAGAATCGGAATATTGGGTGGCTTTAATATAGGCTTTTCAATAGGTTGTGGTATTGCGCTTACAATAGGATTTGTGTATGCATGGAAGAAAGAATCAACCTCGAAGCTTTTCAGCGTGATTTTATATTTGCTGAGTATGGCGCTTGTTGTTTCCTTCAGCCTTACAAGTGATGCAGTTATCAAATTTTGCACCATTGTTTATCTTCCTTTTGTGTGCTGTTTTTTAATATGCAATGTTTCAAACAACATAACTCTTAAACAAGGCACATATAAGAGCTTTATTGCTATGTTGGGTAAAACAATAGATGGCACTCTGGTTAAGCTTGAGGTTACTTTTAAAAGCTATATTGAAAGAATAACAAAAAATAAATCCAAAAATGCAGTTTATATAATTCTGGGAATTATTATAACAGTTCCGCTTTTATGTATCGTTCTTCCCTTGCTTTCATCTTCGGATATTGCTTTTGGTTCTTTGGTAAAATCAATATTTAAAAATGCAGGTCTTCTTGTCCTCTCGTTGATTATAACATTGGGTATTTCTCCGTTTGTATATTCATTTTTGTTTTCAATGAGAAAACAATCTGTAGAAGATTTCGTTGTTAAACCAAGTAAGAATAAAACTCCAAATATTCTTTTCAATATTGTGCTCAGCGCAGTAAGCGTGGTTTATTGCGCTTATGCAGTATCTCAGTTAGCCTACATAACAAAAGCATTTGCGTTTCTTTTGCCTGAAGATTTTACTGCGGCTCAGTTTGCACGAAGCGGTTTCTTCCAGATGGGCGCAATATCTTTTATAAATTTCTTGATTTTATCTCTTACCGCTATGCTGGTTAAGAGAAAGGGTAGGAAAATACCTACATCTACAAAAGGATTACTTGTTTTTCTTTGCCTTTTCACAATTTTCTATATTTCAACTGCAATTGTGAAAATGCTGAAATACATTTCCCTTTATGGCTTAACACATTTAAGAGTTTTAACTTCTGTGTTTATGGTTATGCTTGCAGTGATTTCTGTGATACTGCTTTTAAGGCTTTTTATTACAAAAATAAAATATGCAAAGGCAGTAGTGCTTGTGTGCACAATTTCACTTCTTTTGGTTGCAGCAGTAGATACAAAAACAGTTATAGCCGAATATAACTATAATCAATACCAAAAGGGTAATATTCAGATAGACATTGAACAAATTGGTACCTTAGGAGTAAGTGGTATACCAACACTCATTAAACTCACAGAGGATGACGATAAAAAGATAGCAGATGGGGCAATTAACGAACTTTTATATCGTTGTTCAAGTGTTTATGAAAATGCTTTTGACAAAGAAGAGACTGATGAAAAACTTGCTATTACCAAAGGTATGTTTTACGAGAAAAACCTTTCATGGATAAAAGCAAGAAAAGTATTGGATGAATTTATTAAGAAAAATCCATCATTAGATAGAGAAACATTTGATGAGTATTATTACAAAACCTATCTATCCATCGAAGAGGAAGAGCTGGTGTACGAGGATAGTGTGATAGAATAAATAAACCTATCGTAACACTTTGCATTTTACACTCTTGATTTTGCACTTTTTCACCGCCCAAGCATAGTATGAAGTAAGATAAGCGCAAAAGTACTTGCTTGGTGGCGGAGTGATTTCAAATCCTTAAAGCCCACAGAATAGCCCTGTGAGTCTGTGCAAAAAATACAACCCTTCTATCAACATAAAGTTGGTAGAAGGGTTGATTGCTTTTATTTAATTGTGGAATTTATAGCTTCTCTAAAATTCTGAGAACGATATCAGAAAATGCAGTAATGTCTGTTTTTACTGAATTTGTGTAATCCTCAACGCCTACGTCGTCAGCACTATCAGAAATTTTTCTTACGCTTACAAATGGAATATTACCGAGAAGGTAGCAAACTGCACCTAATGCACCGCTTTCCATATCGAATGCGCTTATATTGAAAATCTCTTTATATTTGTTTCTTCTCTCGGCATCTGTAAGGAAGAAATCGCCTGTACCAAGCTTTCCGTGTTTAAAGCCTTCAACAGAAACTGCAGCATCATAAAGAGCGTTTTTACATTCATATATGTATTCTGCCTGTCCCGGCTTCTGACCGGGAAGTCTGCCGATAGGTGTTAAGTCGAAATCACATTCAACAACAGAGTCGGAAACGATAATATCGCCTTTATATACACCTGAAACAGCACCGCTCCAGCCTGTGTTTATAACGCCTTCATATTCCTTTTCACAAAGAGCGATTGAAGCACCCATAGCCGCATTTACCTTGCCTATTCCGAAGCAAACTGCGGTGCAGTTATGTCCGTTGTGAGTAAAATCAAAAGCAGGCATATGCTTTATAGTGTATTCTTTTTCTACAAGGGAGCCAAGGCTTTCTTTACAAGGATTAAATTCATCAATATCGGCAATTAATATAAGATATTTCATTATGCATTCTCCTCCAATGCAGCTTTAAGTGCTTTTGCAAACTGGTCAGGGCAGGAGGTGGATTTGAAGCCGCAGCGTATGCCTGTAAGAACATCAATAATCTCCTGGGCAGACTTACCCTCAGCCAATGCAGCAATACCTTTAAGGTTGCCGTTGCAACCACCCTCAAATGCTACTTTTGATACAATGCCGTTATCAACATCAAAAGAAATTGTGCGGGAGCAAACCCCCTGTGTTCTGAAATTATATCTCATTTTTATCTTCCTCGCTTTTTGTTTCTTTTAATAGGTCAAGCGCTTCCTTTAATGCATCAAGGGGTGATTGACCGCTTTCTTTTTTTACTGTGATATATGGTTTAGGGCCTGTGGAAACAAGAATTCTTCCTCGCATTGCTTTTACAAGCACCGCAACCTTTGCCATATCTATTTTTTCAACATATAAAAGAAGGCTGTTGTTATTTTGTCCAATTTCATATATACCTGAATCTGCCGCAGAGTTTCTTAAAAGTGCTACCTTTACAAGACCTTCTACGCTTGCAGGCGGCTCACCGAAACGGTCAATAAGCTCATCTATAACGTCGCTTGCGTCTTCGTCGCTTCGTATATCTGCAATTCGTTTGTAAATCGCAAGACGTTGCGGAAGGCTTTCAATATATGTTTCGGGAATAAAGGCATCAATACGCACATCAATAAGACATTCCTTAGTAATCTTTTCAGGTGCTTCACCTTTTTCCTCCATAACCGCTTCAGAAAGAAGCTTCATATACATATCGTAACCAACAGCTTCCATATGCCCGTGTTGCTCTGAACCCAAAAGGTTACCAGCACCGCGAATTTCCAAATCTCGCATTGCGATTTTAAAGCCTGAGCCAAACTCTGTATATTCTCGTATAGCAGTAAGACGTTTGGTTGCAATTTCAGTAAGCTCTCTGCCTCTTGTGAATGTAAGGTACGCAAAACCGCGCCTTGCAGACCTGCCAACTCTTCCGCGTATCTGGTGAAGCTGAGCAAGACCTAAGTTGTTGGCGTTTTCAATAATAAGAGTGTTTGCGTTAGGTACATCTACACCTGTTTCAATAATGGTAGTGCAAACAAGAATATCGATTTCACCCTCTAATAGAGAGCGCCACACGTCAGAAAGCTGGTCCTCATTCATTTTACCGTGGCCGATACCTATATTAGCGTCAGGCAGCAATTCTTTTATTTTTGCCGCAGTTTTCTCTATGGTTTCAACCTTGTTGTGAAGGTAATAAACCTGACCACCACGACGAAGCTCTTTTTCCATAGCCTCTGCAAGTACGCCCCAATCGTGCTCTAAAACGTAAGTCTGAACAGGTGAACGGTCTTGAGGAGCTTCTTCGATAACAGACATATCGCGGATTCCCGACATTGCCATATTCATTGTTCGGGGAATAGGCGTTGCGGAAAGTGTAAGGCAATCCACATCGGGATACATCTCTTTAAGTTTTTCCTTCTGACCAACGCCAAAGCGTTGCTCCTCGTCAACTATTATAAGACCTAAATCCTTAAAAGTAATATCCTTTGAAATAAGTCTGTGTGTACCAACAATAATATCAATAGCACCGCGTTTGAGTGCTTTGATTATACGTGTCTGCTCCTTTGCAGTACGGAATCTTGAAAGCATTTCCGCTTCAATAGGGAAGCCCTCAAAACGTCGTTTTATAGTATTGTAATGCTGAAGTGCAAGAATCGTAGTAGGTACAAGAATTGCACACTGCTTGCCGTCTGCAATACATTTGAAGGCGGCTCTGAGAGCAACCTCTGTTTTACCGAAGCCAACATCACCGCAAAGAAGTCTGTCCATTGGGTGAGGCTTTTCCATATCACGCTTGATTTCGCGTATTGTTCTTAACTGGTCGTCTGTTTCGTCATATTCAAAACGGCGTTCAAAGTCGCTTTGCATATCAATATCAGGGGAGAATGCATAGCCTGCAGCTTTCATTCTGCGGGAATAAAGGGCAATAAGCTCTTTTGCCATATTTTTAGCAGAACCTTTTACTCTTGCTTTAAGCTTTTCCCAGTCTTTACCACCAAGGGTTGAAAGTTTAAGTGTTCTGCTATCATCCTTAGGACCAATATATTTTGAAACTAAATCAAGCTGAGTAACAGGCACATATAGGGCACCGCCCTTGGCATACGTGATTTTTATAAAATCCTTTGTAACGCCTGAAACATCAAGCTTTTGTATGCCTTCAAAAATACCGATGCCGTGTACTGAGTGAACAACATAGTCTCCCTTTGAAAGCTCTTCAAGGCTTTGTATTGCGTCTGCAGCTTTATAATTCTTACGACGTTTTTTTAGTCCTGAAACGCTATGAGAGCCTTTTCCGTATGAGATAATTGTGAATTTTTCGTTAGGATACCTGAATCCTCCTGAAAGACCACCCGAAAGAACAGCAACTGTATTCTGTGGGAATTCAGATGGAATAACAGGGAAGTGTAAAGCCCGTATATCTTCTGCTTCCAAGGCCTCAGCAAGAGCGTCAGCGGCTTTTTCTGTACCTGCTATAACAATGCATTTCTCTTTGTTTCTCAGAGCAGGTCTTAAGTCATCAAGCAATACCTCCAAAGAGCCGTTCCACGATGGCGTTTGCTGAACATTAAATGTGGTAAGGCTTTTTATAGGTGTGTCGAATGACCCTCTTGGGAATGTATCAATATAAAATGCTTTTCTTTGTTCGTAAATATTTAAAAGCTCAGGGAATGTAAGAGTGAATTGGTCAAGACCTTTCGCAAGAACGCCTGATTCAAACTGAGCCTTTATTTCCTGTAAGAAAAGCTTTGTGCTGCTTTCAGCCTTTTCTTTTACATTACCGCTTTCAACAACAAAAAGTATATCGCCTTTGCAGTAATCAAAAATTGATGCAGGTTTTTCGTATGCAAGAGAAAGATATTTATCAACAGAGGAAAGGCCAACGCCTGCCTCAATCATTTCAATATCTTTTGAAAGCACCTCTTTGGCTTTGCGTGAGCCTTTACCTGAAAGGGTAGAAATAAAGCTTTCAATTTTGTGTTTTAAATCGTCATCATTTTTAAATATGATTTCTGTTGCAGGGGTGATTTCGCAAAAATTAAGAGTATCTGTTCTTCTTTGAGTAGATGGGTCAAAGGTTGAAATATTATCAATATTGTCGCCCCAAAGCTCAATTCTTACAGGCTCCTCTGCATCAGGTGGGAAGAAATCTATAATGCCGCCTCTGTGGGCGTACTGACCTGCACCCTCAACTGCGTCTGCACGCTTGAAGCCTGCTGCGGTCAGGGTGTCGATAAGCGTCTGAGGTGAAATTTCTGTATCTGAATCTATTTTGAATGTACGTTTTTTTAGCTCTTCAGGCGGAATAGTAAGCTGAAGCGCTGCTTCAACAGAGCAGGCGATTACTGAATATTCACCGCCGAGAATATTGCGCAGAGCCTTGATTCGTATCTGCTCATATTCTCTTGACTGACCTTGTGATGTATTAAAGGAATAATCTCTTGCAGGGTAGAAAAATGCTTTTTTGCCTTTGCCTGAAAATTCGTTGATATCACCAACAAATTTTCGTGCGGATGCTTCATCAGGCAAAACGACAAGTGCTCCGCGAGAAAGATTCTCGCAGAGTGAAAAAACAAGGTGAGCCTTTGGAGAAAGGGGGAGCCCAGTTATACCTGATGGGCCAACTCCATTTTTAATAAATTTCAGTACTTCCTTGTATTCTGTGCAATTTTCCAGAAGTTTTGAGTAGCAGGACATAAAAACCTCAGCTGTTGTATTTGGACATAGCGCCTTCTGTGTCGCCCTTTATCATCATTTCGAGGGCGCCTAAGGCGTTATCCATAGCCTCTCTCATAAGAGGAATATCTTTTTTGGGGAAGTTTGAAAGAACCCAGTCTGCTAAATCGTAATCAGGATGAGGCTTTTTGCCAACACCTAACTTGATTCGAGGGAATTCTTCGGTGCCTAAATGGGCAATAATACTTTTTATTCCGTTATGACCGCCTGCGCTTCCCTTCCTTTTTATACGGAGTTTACCGGGTTCAAGGGAAATATCATCAAAGATGACGATAACATTCTGTGGCGGAATTTTATAGAATGATGCGCATTCACCAACAGAAACACCGCTATTGTTCATCATTGTCTGTGGCTTCATAACAAGCACTTTTTTGCTTGCTATTCTAGTATCGCCGATAAGAGCATGGAATTTAAGCTTTTTGCTTTAAAGCCTAACTCGTTTTCCATATTCTCAACACAGAGAAAGCCTGCATTGTGGCGTGTTGTTTCATATTTAGGACCAGGGTTGCCGAGACCTACAATAAGGTAATCATAGGTGGAGCCGCCTGAAGGTTGTTTTTTGAATTTATTGAACATAATTTGTAATCCTTATTTTGTGTGTTGACGTTTGTATGGTTTTTTTACATTTACCCAATTTTCTTTTATTGATTGCCTTGAGCGAGCAACAGCAAGTGAGTTGTCAGGCACATCCTCTGTTATAGTAGAGCCTGCGGCAGTGAAAGCGTTTTCACCAACTGTAACAGGCGCTACAAGGTTTGTGTTACAACCTATAAAAGCACCATCCTTAACTACTGTGCGAGATTTATTTCTGCCGTCGTAGTTAACTGTAACACAACCGCAACCAAAGTTGACGTCTTTTCCAACATCAGAATCACCAACATAAAGAAGATGTGGAAGTTTACTTCCTTCGTCAATTGTTGAATTCTTTACCTCAACAAAGTTACCTATATGAACATTGTCTGCGATTTTGGAATTAGGTCTTATATGAACGAATGGTCCTGAGGTAACACCATCACCAATTTCTGAATTGAAAGCCTGAGTATTGTTAAGCTTGGTGTTGCGACCAACAGTTGTATCAGCAATATATGAGTTAGGACCAATAACGCTTCCTTCACATATTTTTGTTTCTCCAAGAAGAATTGTACCGGGCATAACTACAACATTTTTTTCTATTTTTACCGACGGCTCAATTATAACACCATCAAAACAGGGGATTTCCACACCATTTTTTACAAGATTCTCTAATATTTCCAAGCGTTCATTATTGTTTATCATAACAATCACCTTTCATTATATCTCTAATCTAATATTTTACCATAAAATACGCTGATTTTCAAGGATTCTATTGTGTAGGAGAAAGATTTTAACCGTAAATATGGATGCGCATGAACAAAATTACGGAAAGTTCTCGTTTTTTTCTCGTTTCGATATTGATTTGTTTTCGCTTCTGTTGTATAATTTACTTAATTATTCCAATGGAGCGGGGGGAGAAGTATGTCAAGTGCTTTTAAAAAGAACACGTTATTTGTAGTAGTGATTATGATAACTGTTCTTGCGTGTATAATTCTGCCCTTTATTTCATATGTTAATCCTAGTCTTTTTAATAATATGAAAATCTCTAGCGCCTATGCTGATGTTGAGGGCTACGATTTTTCTAATGGCGATACGGTCTCTCTTGCCGGTGAATGGGAGTTTTTCTGGAATAAGCATATTGTAACAGAAAAGCTTAAAGAAGCTGAGCCTGATTTATACGTAAGTGTACCTTCTTCCTGGACTCAATATGAGCTTGACGGACAAGATCTTTCGAATGGCGGTATAGCAAGTTATCGGATTTTCGTTGAAAACATAAGCTCGGTTCATCCCGTTGTGGTAAGTATAATGAATCTTCCCGGTAAATGTCAGGTTTTTATTGATGGTGAGTTTGTTTTTTCAAATCGTTCAGTTCCTTGTAAGATTCATGGAAATCAGAATCTCGTTGAGCCCTATTCTGAACCATTTACCATTAATGATTCGGGTGTTCATGAAATTGTTGTTGAAGTAGAGTGTGAATATTCAAGTGGGCTTACAGCAGTTCCTGTTTTGTCAGACTATAATCAGTATCTTGATTCTATTATGAGCTCTGTAGCATTGCGGTTTTTATTTATTGGCGTAGTTGCATTTTTTGCCATAGGTTCTGCATCGCTTGCGATTATGCGAAAGAACTTTTTAAGTCAATTGTGGCTTGTTCTGTTATGTGTGGTATTTATTTTCAGAATGCTTATTTCCAACGAGGGATATATGATTTCCCATAATTTTTTTGGTAATATCAACTATGAAATAATGATGAGTCTGATGTATGCAACTACGTTTATTATTAAACTTTGTATGCTTATGCATCTTATAAATGTGTTAGGTCTCAAGGTAAGCCAAATTACACTTGTAGTAATAAGCGCTGTTTTCCTTGCAAGTGCTTTTGTTCCGTACTTTACATATGACTATATTTACACTTCTAAAGTTTATATGTTGATTCAGACTATAGTTTATATTTTTGACGGATATATGGTGTTTAAATTATCAGATGTTGTAGTTAAGAAAGAACGCTTTGCAGTACTGTATCTTATATTGTATTGTATATGTGCAGCTTCTCTTGTTACTGATAATTTATATCTTTATGGATATATTTCTGATACGGTTTCCTTTATCATGCCGGTATCTTGTTTCTTATTTATAGCTTTTATGCTTTTTGTTCATCTTATAAGCACCTTGGATACATACAAGGCTGCGCAAAAAACAGCAGAGCTGGAAAAAGAAATTGCAGAAATCAATATGACTCTTATGCTAAGCCAAATTCAACCACATTTCTTATACAATGCTTTAAATACTATTAAGTATCTTACTAAAAAAGACCCGAAGACAGCGGAAAGTGCTATTGTAAAGTTTTCGGGATATTTACGTACCAATATGGATTCTCTTACTCAGAAGGAGCCGATTCCTGTAAGCAAAGAAATTGAACACGTAAAAAATTATGTGGATATTGAAAAACTTAGGTTCGCAGACAGACTTAATGTTGAATATGAAGTCTCTGCTGAAAACTTCAATGTACCACCGCTTACTATTCAACCTATTGTTGAAAATGCTATTAAACATGGCGTAAATCAGAAAGCGGAGGGCGGAACGGTTAAGATTAAAACATACGAAGAAGATGGCTTTAATGTTATCTGTGTTGAAGACGATGGAGTAGGTTTTGATGTTGACGAAGAAAAGGATGATGGACGTTCTCACGTTGGTGTAACAAACATTAAAAAACGACTGGCAGTTATGGTTAATGCAGATATAGATATTAACAGCCAGACAGGGAAAGGTACTACTGTAACAATTAAAATTCCCAAGAAGGAGGAAGCAAAATGAGAATAATTGCAGTCGATGATGAATTTATTGCTCTTGAAGAGTTTGAGGATACTTGCAGGTCTTTGGGAATTGAAGATGAGATTGTTAAGTTCAATAATCCTCTGGATGCTTTAGGTTATGTTGCTAAAAACAAGGTGGATATTGCTTTCCTTGATATTGAGATGCCTGTTATAAAGGGGATTGAACTTGCCAGAAGAATGAAGGCGCTTTCAAAAAATATACGTGTTATATTCACAACAGGATATAGCGACCATGCTCTTGAGGCTTTCTCCGTTGATGCGGTAGATTATGTTCTTAAGCCATATAGTCCTGAAGCAATAAAAAAGGCATATGATAAGGCTCTTCTTGTGAGAGATGCTGTTGATGAAAACCACATTTTTATAAAAACATTTGGTTTCTTTGATGTTTTTGTTGATGGTAAGCCCGTTAATTTTTCAAGTGCAAAGTCAAAGGAATTACTTGCTTTGCTTGTTGACAGAAATGGTGGTATAATCAGCACAGAACAGGCGGTTTCAATTCTTTGGGAAGGCAGAGCCTACGACGAAACAGTTCAATCTCTTTTCAGAAAAGTGTTGAAATCTCTCAGAGCATCTCTTGAGGAAGCCGGAATTTCTGATATACTTATAGATAACAGAAATCAGCGTAGCGTTGATAAATCTAAATTTACATGTGATTATTACGATTTCCTTGAAAAAGGGAAAAATGAAAATACAAAGTATTTTGGTCAGTATATGGAGCAGTACCCTTGGGCTAAGGAAACACGAGCTCAGATAGATGAAATGTATAAATAAAAGAAAGCAGGAATCAGTTTTGATTCCTGCTCTTTCTTTTCTTTTTGATTTTTTTGGTCAAAAGTATAACTGCAATTATAAGTACGGTTCCGCATATTATTCCGCCTAAATCAACTAACAGGTCGGATATCTGAAAGGCTCGTCCGTCAATAAATATCTGGTGTATTTCATCAGTCCAGGCGTAAAGCCATGAAAGTGAAATGCATAAAACAGGCTTACGTTTCTCTTTAAAAGCATAATAGCAATTGGTTGAAAGAAATCCTAATGCTGCGAATTCACTGAAATGACCGAAGGTACGAACAATTGCTTCGGGAATGTTATCACCGAAAACAAGAGATAAAAGTTTTGTTACAAAACCGCTTGTTTCAGAAGATTCGGAGCCATCCTGGTGGGATAATACGAAAATAGTTACCATAACAGCTATAAGAAGAACAAGCGAAACAACTTTATATATTTTATTTCCTGTATTCTTCATATTACACCTCATGACCTGCATGGAAATACAGGAGATTTCCACCATCAGCAAGGTAAATACCGCTAAAGGATTCGTTAATGTATAATTCCTTTCCTGTATAGAAAAGAGGAACAAATATATTGTTTTTGATAATGTGTTGTTCAGCCTTTTGGTGAATCTTAAAAGATTCTTCAGGTATTGTGTTCAGTTTTCCTCTCAGGTTTTGTATTGTTTTACCGCCGTAGTAGCAAGGCGCTCCTGAAAGTGAATTTATAATAGCGGTAGCTGTTTTTTCGTTGGCGTTAATTGGTAGAACCGCAATATCGTATTCAGCTTTTTCGGCAAAATCTTTTACATGGCTTTTGGGGAAAGTAACAAGTGTGAATTCTATTTTTTCTCCGAAAAGATTTTCCCAATCTGCAATTATTTTTTCTGCGGATGTTTTCATTTCTTCCGGTGCGGCAAAAGTAACTGAATAAGATTTGAAGCCATATTTCTGTTGAATGGTACCCATAGCTTTTACTGCGTTGTCAGGGTTGAATTCAGGTGGTGTTATATTGTTCTGGAAGTTTCCGTATGTTACATCACCGATGCTGAAATTTGGGGGATATAAAAACTTTGCTTTCTGTATAGCAAAATCGGGACATGCAACATTATCTAAGTTTATGGAGCTTGCGAGAATCTTTCTGAAGGCACTCTGAGAGCCCAGCTTTGATTTGCAGTTAAAGGCTAAGCCCCAAACCTCACTGTATAATGTTGATACGGGATGCGTATATGCTATACTTTCTGCTGAAGAATTCGCAATATAAATGTTATAGCTTCCGTCGTTAAAACGTGTTTTCAATGCGTCTTCTGTGCCGGTTGTGTAAAGAAGCACCTTTTTGTTCTGAATCTGAATATTTCCGTTGTACTGAGGATTTTTCATTAAAACAGTTTCAGTAGGTGATGTTTCTTTAACATAATAAGGACCGTTATATAAAATTGTATCAAATGTAGTAGCGTAAGAATTTCCTGATGCTTCTATAAAGGATTTGCTGCAAGGGTATATAGGGAGAGCAGCAAGCTTATATAAAAGGTCTAAATCCTTTTCTGTCAGCGTTATTTCAATGGTGAAATCATCTATAATATTTATTGATTTAACAGAATTGAATTCAGGATTTTCTTCCTTGAATTTTTGGAAACCGTAAACATAATCTTCTCCGGTAATGGAAGAATTAAAGTCTTTTATATTTGCATTTTTAATTATGGTTTTTGCTCCCTCAGGAATATACCATTCTGCTTTAGGATTAAGCTTGAAAATATATGAAAGACCGTCTTTTTCAATTGTATAGGCGGTGGCACCTGCAAGGTTTATTTTCCCATGTTCATCAAAACGAAGAAGCCCTTCAAAGCAATTGGTGCTGATGATTTTTTCTGCATCGGTTTTGCTCAATAACGGATTAAAGGTGTTAACAGCTTCTCTTATACCAATTGTAAAATTAGCGTTTTCGTTTGTAAGAGAGCAAGCGGAAAAGGAGAATATAATTGCAAAACAAAGAATAATACTAATAATCTTTTTCATACGTAATCCTTTCTGCTTTTGCAAACATCTTTTAAAATGCATTCATCGCATTTTGGGCGGCGCGCTATACAAACTGCTCTGCCGTGGAGAACTATTCTGTGGCAGAAATCGTTACTCTCTTCAGGTGGAAGAATCTTTTTGAGTTGAAGCTCAACTTTTTTAGGATCCTTTGAATCGGTAAGTCCTAAAAGGTTGGTGATTCTTATAACGTGAGTGTCTGCGACAACTGCAGGCTTTTTATAAACATCCCCAAGAATTAAGTTAGCAGTTTTTCTGCCTACACCGGGGAGCTTTGTTAATTCTTCAATAGTGTCAGGCAAAACGCCATTGTAAATATCCCTTACGTCTTTTGCCATACCGATTAAATCGCGGGCTTTTCCATGGTAAAAACCGCAGGAGTGAATAAGGTTTTCAACATCTTCAACAGGTGCTTCAGCAAGCTCATTTTCTGAAGGGTATTTTTCGAATAATGCAGGGGTTACAAGGTTAACTCTTGCATCTGTGCACTGGGCAGAAAGACGGGTTGCAACAAGAAGCTGAAAGGGAGTGTCTGCATTAAGCTGACAGATTGCTTCAGGGTATACTGTTTTCAATAACTCACAGATTTTTAAAGCTCTTTCTTTTTTTGTCATTCAAAACCCTCCTTCAAATGTTTTTTAAATAATACCATTAAATTATGAATATTTCAATATATAGTCATTCTAAACTCCATTGACAAAATAAGGCACACTTGTTAATATATTTGTATACTTTTGGAAAAGAGGTTTATTTATGGATAAGAAAATTCAAAAAATTATCAACCTTATTAAAGAAAAAGACATTAAAATGATTGACTTTAAAATGGTTGATATTAACGGTCAGTACCGCCATGTAACAATTCCTGCTTGTAGCTTTGACGAAAGCGTTATGGAAAAGGGAATCGGTTTTGACGCTTCAAACTACGGCTATGCAGTTGTTGAAAAGAGTGATATGGTTTTCATTCCTGACCCTGATACAGCAATGATTGACCCGTTCTGCGAGATTCCTACACTTACAATCAGCGGTAACGCTATGATTATTGATTCTCCTGAAAACAGACCTCTTGCACAGTATCCGAGAAATATTGTTCTTGCTGCAGAAAAATATATGAGAGATAGCGGCATTGCAGATAAAATGCTTATTCTCCCTGAGTTTGAATTCTATCTTTTCGATTATGTTGGTTGGGATGTTTCACCAAATAACATTTCTGCAACACTTGATACAAAGCAGTCATATTGGAATAGCGACAGCGAAGGACACGGTGTAATCGTGCCAAAGCAGAAGGCATACCATATTGCAAAGCCATACGATGCTTCTTATGAGTGCCGTAGTGAAATGTGTCTTCTTATGGAAGAAGCAGGCATTAAGGTTAAATACCATCACCCTGAGGTTGCTGCTTCCGGTCAGTTTGAAATTGAGCCACAGCTTGGCGAGATGTCAAAAATGGCTGATGCTACAATGATGATTAAGTATATCATTAAAAATACTGCAGCAAAATATGGTCTCAGCGCAACTCTTATGCCAAAGCCTGTTTACGGTGAAGCGGGTAGCGGTATGCACGTGCATATGCAGCTCTTCAAAGATGGCGAGCCTATCTTCTCTGATGATAACGGCTACTCACACCTCAGCGAAACTGCTCACTACTTTATTGGTGGTCTTCTTAAGCATATTTCTTCACTTTGTGCTATTACTAACCCAAGCACAAACTCATTCAAGAGACTTATCCCTGGTTTTGAAGCTCCTGTAACAGTAGGCTATGCAACATCAAACAGAAGCGCTGTTATCCGTATTCCTGCATATGCAAAGCAGCCTGAGGAAAGACGCTTTGAGCTTCGTAACCCTGACGCAACATGTAACCCATACTTCTGCTATGCAGCTCTTCTTATGGCAGGTCTTGACGGTATCAAGAATAAGATTGACCCAAGAACAAACGGATGGGGTCCATACGACTTTAACCTTTACAACCTTCCTGAAGAAGAAAAAGCAAAGCTTAAGGGTCTTCCAACAAGCCTTGATGAAGCACTTGACGAGCTTGAAAAGGATAACGATTACTTAACAGCAGGCGGAGTGTTCCCAAAAGAGCTTATTGCAAACTTTATTAAAACAAAGCGCGCAGAGCTTGCAGAGATTGCAAAGATTCCACATCCTGTTGAGTTTGAAAAATATTATAATCTTTAATTCAGAAAAACACCGAGTTGATTTTGTCAACTCGGTGTTTTTAAATGCCGAATGCTATAGCTTCGCGATTAGTATGATATAACGATTGTAGGGAATGGGCATTGACTGCTACGCCAAGTTCATCGTAATCTGACGGCACGGCTAATATCCGTGCCCTACAGGCTTCGTATCATTTCAATTTATAAAAAAGCTTATAATATTCGGAAGCGTAGCATCCCCGAAATTCCTCATTCCTAATTTAAAAAGATGCATCCCGCAGGATGCATCTTTTTTCTTTAGTTAAACTTAATTGTAAGAATCTTTTTGCCTGTGATTTCGAAATCTACGAAGCCGTCAGCGTTGATTGTAAGAGCCTTGTCGTCAAGCTCTTCAAGAGTAACAAGCTTTGCTTCGCTCCAAGGCTTGCCTGAGTATGCAGGGAGCTCGAACTCTGCCTGCTGTCTTTCAACAGGAGACTGTGGCTTTTCGATAGGAGCAATACCACCGTTAAGACGGATTGAGTTTTTGATTGTCTTATCTGATGGGTTGAAAAGTCTAACGATATAGCCTGTGCCGTCCTCACTTCTCTTAACTGCGCTTACATTAAGGTTTTCGTCCTTAAGCTCAAGGAATGAATGAACTGTTGGGTTCTTACCATGAGCAGTAGGAGCAAGCTGACCTGCTGTAAGATAAAGGTTGAAGCGTTCTGACTCCTGCCATACGTTTGCATCTTCCCAGTTGCCCTTATGTGGCATAAATGCATAACGGAATGTGTTAACACCTATGCACTGTGAACCCTTATCCCAGTCGCTGTAATTCTGCATATCCTTTGTAACGCAGATACGAAGTGGGTATGCACGGATAAGTGAAAGTAAGAGTGTATTATCTTCGTCGTCTGCTGCTTCGTAAGCCTTAAGACCTGTGTTGAGAAGAGCAACACCGTTTTTGCCGTCTGAAAGGTCAACGAAGGAGTTCATTGGATGCTCTGTCATTGGTGGCTCATCATAGAGTGAGTAGTCAGGTGCAGCAATAGGTCTTGAAACAACGTCAAACTGACCCTGTGAATCAGCGTGAGTTGCCTTGATGCCTGTTGGGAATGCAACCTGTAAGTAGTGGTCTTCGCAGCGATTGTTGATTGTTGTTTCAATTTCAACAAACTTTGCGCCCTTACGAAGAGTAACAAGGCTTTCAATATCAATAGGAAGCTTATGCTCGCTTCTTGTCTTTTCGTCGAATGCTCTCTTTTCAGGAAGCTCCCAACGCATTGTAATTTTGTAGGTTGTCTCAAATTCACCATGGCGGAGAAGTGTAACAGTTGCCTGCTCGCCAAGAGTTGTGAATGTTTCATCAATTTCAGGTGCAACATGCTGCCATGGGTTACCGATTTCACCGCTATCCTTGAAGTAGCCAAGGTTTTTGAATTCTTTGCCTGTTTCCTTTTCGATTACATTGAATGTACCGTTGTGGTTGAATGAAACCTTAAGGAATTCATTTTCCATAACATTTGTTGTTTTAACAAGTGTAACAGGAGTTGTAGCTCTTACGTTGTAAAGAGGCTGAATCTTAAGTGTCTTATAACCCATTGCAGGAATATCAGAAACCTCTGCTGCAATGTAATACTGCTCTGTGTGAAGAACGTTTGCAGTGTCGTTAGGGTTCTGAATAATCTGTGCATTAGCTTTGTTTGATGTAAGAATCTGGTATTTGATAACTGAGCCGTCATCATCAAGAATCTGGAAGCTGTCTGCTTTCCATTCAGCAGGGATTTCAACTCTGAGGTTAACAGTTTCAGTTCTCTTGAATGGTGCAGGGTTGAAGATAACAACTGCTGCATCATCACGGCTGAAGCCCTTAAGGTTGATATCGCCTGCAATATCCATAAATGCACGCTCAAATACGCACATTGAAAGCTCTCTTGCCTGTCTGTATCTTGACATAACATCTTCATAAACAACATCTCGACCGCAAGCACCGATACTGTCGTGGCCGTGGTTCTGAAGAAGGTAGTTGTATGAAAGGTCGATAAAGCCCTGTGGATAAGGTGCACCTGAAAGAGATGCAAATACTGCCATTGGCTCTGCGTAGTTGATAAGTCTTCTTTCAGTATCGAAATTTTCCTGCTTGATGTATGTTCTTGCAGAAAGAATCCAACCGCAAAGTTCACTTACGCTACCCTTTGTATATGGGTCGCGCATTTCACCCTTAAGAACAGGTGAGCTTGGGTCAAAGTTATCAATAATGCCTTGCTCCATTTCACGAAGTGTGCTGTGGAATACATCTGCCTCAGGAACAGAATCGTTAAGGTCTTTAACAAGCTCAACTTCACGGATATCAGGGCAAGATGAGTCGTGGCCGATTGACCAGAAACGATGGTTTGTTGACCAGTCGCCGTCCTGCTCCTTCATTGCCTGCTCTGCGCGTGCTTTAACGTTTTCCTTGTGATACTCGAAGAATGGATGTGTATACTGGTAGTCAAGCTTCCAGTCGCGGTCAATAAGCTTGAATACACCGTTGTTATCGTTCCATTTCATATCGCGGTTGTTTTCGTCTGTCTGATTAAAGTAAACAGGACGCTGAACAACGTACCAGATGTTGTAACGAGGTCTCTTTGCAAGACGGGAAGCATAAATGCGAGTGCCGTCAGGGCTTTCCCAATAGAACTCTGATTTAGGAGCTTTATATTCATTGATGCCACGATAGAAAGATGCAAAGTTAATGCCGAAGCCTGCGTAAATCTGTGGAAGCTGTGAAATCTGACCCCAGCCGAAAGGTGAGTAGCCTGTTTTGCTGATACCGCCCATTTCTCTACCGATTTTGTGTCCGAGAAGAAGGTTACGGATAAGAGCCTCTGAGCCAACTGTGAATTCATCAGGAAGGCAGAACCAAGGGCCAACTGCAATGCGACCCTCTTTTATATATTTCTGTAATTTTTCCTTTTTCTCAGGATATGCCTCAAGGTAGTCCTGAATAGGCATTGTCTGAGAGTCAAGGTGGAAATGCTTGTAATCAGGGTTTTTGTCAAGAATGTCAAGAAGCATATCGAGCATATAACCGAGCATATACTGAGTTCTTCTTGCAGAGAAGCGCCATTCTCTGTCCCAATGAGTGTTGGATATAAAATGGCATTGGATTTTATCTTTGTGTTCCATTTTAAAATCTCCTTATCCTTTAATAATTTTCATTATTTCTTCGAAGTTCTGGCAGTAATGTGTACAAACAGCCTTTGTACCACTTGATTCAATGTTACCGCCTGCAATACCGATTGTTGAATATCCTGCAAGACGAACTGAGCAAGCGCCTGCGCCACTATCTTCAATACCAACAACACGGCTTCTGTCTGCAAATGCTTCCCCAAGACCAACGATTGATGTTTCGCTGTAAAGCCATGGATGTGGCTTTGGTGAAAGCTCACCAAGAGTACCAACGCTGCCTTTTCTGAGTGGGAAGCCTGCAGAAATTATTGCATCATAGAAATCCTTAGGATCGCCCATGCCAAGAGTCTTGAATGCGGAAAGAATTTCAGGCCATGCCTTTTCATAAAGACCTGATGTAACAAGACCGATTTTCACGCCCATATCCTTGAGCTCGAGAAGGAAATCCTTTACGCCTTCTGTAGGAGTGAAGGCGCCATCCTTACCTCTGCCTGCCATAATCTCTTCCATTTCTCTGTGAGTGTGCTCAAAGTAAAAGTTACGAGCCTTTTCAAGAGATTCGCCGGGGCAGTATTTATCAATACAATACTGAAGATGCTCTGAAACTGAGTGGCCTGAAACAAATGGAAGGTCAGCATCTTCAAGCTGGAATTTTGGATTGCCAAGCATACTTGCTGTACTCATTTCAATAATCCATACCCAGAAGTCCTCGCTACGTACTGTTGTGCCGTCAAGGTCCATAAGTACTGCGCTTAAAGGATACTCTGTTTTAACAGGATGAACAGGGTAGTAAACAGGGTATGCAATTGCAGATTTTACGCAAGCGAGTGAATGTGTGCCGAAGCTGATGAATTCAACCTTGTTGTCGCCTGTAGCAACAACGAACTCAACACCATTTTTGCCTGCAACAAATTTGCCGTCCTCTGTGGCAGGGAGAAGGTGGAAACCACTATCTGCCCCAACCTCACCCAAATCGGGAATGTAAAGTGTTTTGTCGAGAAGCATATATGTATTCCTTTCTTATAAACATAATTATAACTATATTAACACAACAGCTTGATTAAGTAAATTGCTTTTGTAAAATTATTTGGATTTTATTTTACTGAATATTATTGATATAAAAATTTTTCTGTGCTAGAATATGACCCGTATTATGTATTTTTTTAAAGGAGATTTTGGTATGGAAAAGAAACTTGTTTTCGGTGCTATCGGTCTTATGTTCGGTAATGCACATCTTGAGGGCGCTCTTGCATACGGTGCAGAGGTTGCCGCTATTTGCGATTTGAATGAGGAAACTCTCAGAAAATCAGGCGAGAAGTATAATATTCCTGAAGAAAAGTGGACAACTGACTACCATGACCTTCTCAATAACCCTGAAATAAATATGGTTTCAATTGCTATCCCTGATCAGCTTCACAGACAGGTAGCTTGCGAATTCCTTGCAGCTGGTAAACACGTTCTCTGTGAAAAGCCTCTTGCTCTTACAAGAGAAGATGTTGAAGCAATGGTTCAGGCTACTGAAAAATCAGATGCAAAGTTTATGGTTGGTCAGATTTGCCGTTTCACACCTGCTTTTGCAAAGGCAAAGGAAATTATTGATTCAGGTATGATTGGTGAACTCTACTTTGTTGAATCAGAGTATGCTCACGACTATATGAATATTGTTAAAAATGCAGATGGTTCTAAGCACTGGCGTGCAGACCCACAGCGTCATGGTCTTATCGGTGGCGGATGCCATGCAGTTGACCTTCTCCGTTGGCTTGCAGGAGACCCTGTTGAAGTTTTCGCTTACGGTACACATAAGCTTCTTCCTACAGTACCTTATGATGATGCAACATGTGCTCTTATGAAGTTTGATGATGAGCTTATGGGTAAGGTTTTCGTTTCCACAGGCTGTAAGAGAGATTACACAATGCGTACATGCATTTACGGCACAAAGGGTACAATCATCTGTGATAACACATCACCTACAATGCAGCTTTTTGTTGTTGATGAAAAGGATGAAGCACCTGAAAAGCCTGAGATTATTGAAATCGACGTAAACAACCACAACTACGTTAAAGAATTCCAGGTGTTTGCTGACACAATTCTTGCTGATAAGGAAATGGAAACAAGCGTTTACGAAGGAGCTAAAACGGTTGAGGTTTGCCTTGCAATAATAGAATCTGCAAAGACAGAAGAAAAGGTTAAACCAAACTATAACTTTGGTTAATTAATATAAAATAAATTAAAGGACAAAATTGTAAAAACTTGCAATTTTGTCCTTTTTATATCTTGCAATTTGTGTATATGTAATGCTATACTGTATAGGAATATAATCGAAAAGTGTGGCTTTTTATAAAGTCAGGTTTTTCGTGAATAAGAAAGGACGATGGCATTGGCTGAAATCAAGAATATTGACGCTGTAGCAGCTCTTGATGCTATGGATGCTCATGTTGACGATTGGCGCGACGCGACTAAAGGTAAGCAAAGAGGTATCTTTAAGTTTGATGACGTTGCTGCTCTCAAAATCAAAAACCTTAAAAAGAGAATTTACACCGACATCGAGTCAATTCCTGCATGGAAAATGAAGGAATGTATCTACAAGGGTGTAGGTGACTACGAATATCTTTACGATGAGTGGAAGGAGCTTAATGTTGGCGACCGTTGGGGTAACAATGGTTGGTCTGCATTCTTCAAAAACTCATTTGATATGCCTGCTCGCTTCAAGGGTAAGAAGGTAACACTTAATGTTTACTTTGGTGGCGACTCACTTCTTTCTCTTAATGGCAAGCCATATCAGGGTCTTGACCCATTCAGAAACTCAGTTCTTCTTACAGATTGCGCAAAAGGCGATGAGCACTACGATGTTGATATTGAGTCATATTATGTATGGCACTCAAATGAGTCAACAGTTAAAACTCTTTCCTGCTCATTTATCGGTGTTGTTGACCCTGAAATTGAAGAGATTTACTGGGATTTCAAGGCTATTTTCAATGCACTCTTTA
>JAEIGA010002405.1_pt1 | contig 29883 bp, 48 predicted proteins | sample 9270691 | NCBI WGS metagenome assembly JAEIGA01 (sample SAMN17057246, study PRJNA624740) | gut metagenome | biome: biome; isolation source: fecal sample | host: Bos grunniens | place: China: Xizang | collected 2019
CAGGCGGTTGACCTGTCGGGATGTACAAACATTGAGCGAGTATATTTTGAGGGTACGGCTATTACGGGCGTGAAACTCCCCAACGGTGGTATTCTCAAAACCCTACATTTGCCCGAAACGGTCACATCGTTGCAAATTATGAACCAAATGCAGCTGACCGATTTCGATATTCCGAGTTATGCCAACATTTCCACTCTGCGTATCGAAAACACGCCCACGCTGGATGCGCTCTCGATTCTTGACGAGATTCAGCCGAACAGCCGTGTTCGACTCGTCGGTATGGATTGGACGATGGAGACCCCTGCGGAAATTCTTGCGCTGATGGATAAACTCGACACCTTCCGTGGACTTGACGAGAACGGCAACAATCTCGACAAGGCTGTGGTAAGCGGTGTGATTCACGTTAACTCTGTGACGAGTGACGAGCTTGCCGAAATGAATGCAAGATACCCGAACATCACGATTGATTACAAGTCGTTCACAGTATTTGTCCGATTCTACAATGGCGAAACCTTGTTGAGTGAGCAGATGCTTGCCGAGGGCGATGCGATTGTTGCACCCGATGCGCCTACAAAGGAAAGCACCGCACAGTTTGATTATCCTTTCAAGGGATGGAGCGTTGACGGTGTGAATGTGGTTGAGATTGGAACGGCTGGTAAGGAGAGCGTTGCATATTACGCATTGTTCGAAGAAACGTTGAGATATTACACGGTACGCTTCTTGAATGGTGACACAGTATTGCAGTCCTCACAAGTGGCTTACGGGGAGATTCCTGTCTATGCGAGTGCAGAGCCTACACCCCCCGAGGACTACGCATTTGTGGGTTGGACTCCCAACATCGTGGCAGTTACAGGTGATGTGGACTATGTGGCACAGTTTGTGTTCGCCAAGTCGGTGACGAGATCGTTGCTTGATAGAACCATTACGGAATACTCAAACGAGTTTGTTGTAAGTATCGCTAATTGGGCTACGAAAGGATGCACAAAATTGACAAGCGTAGATATACCGAATGCTACGAGTATTGGTACAAGCGGGTTCAATGGCTGTTCAAAGTTGGTGAGTGCTAACTTATCGAGCGTTACGAGTATTGGTACTGCTGCGTTCTACCAGTGTTCAAAGTTGGTGAGTGTGAACTTACCTGCAACACCGCCCGCGTTAAATAACACTAACGCATTTGAGGGAATCAATAGTTCGTGTGTATTCCATATTCCAACTGGCTCATTGGGGGCATATCAATCGGCAAATAATTGGAGTACGTTGACGAGCAAATATTCTTTTGTGGAGGATAGATAATGGCAGAATTTCAAAATACAATAGATTTGCTTGGTGACAAAGTTGTAGCCGCATCCGTTACTGATAAAACAATCGAAGAATATGATGATAATGTGATAACTACGATAGCTGCTTATGCGTTCTACCAATGTGAAGCGTTAGCAAGTGTGAACCTGCCAAACGTGAAAAGTATTGGTGAGTTCGCGTTCTACGAGTGTTCCAAGTTGGCAAGCGTTAGCATTCCGAGCGCAACGATCATTGGCAATAATTCGTTTAGAGGGTGTTCTCTTATGACGAGTTTGGATATGCAAAATTTGACAGAAATTGGTGCATCAGCATTTGTAAGTTGTACCAAGTTAAATACGCTTGTTTTGCGAGGTGAAACCGTATGTACTTTATCAGACACCAATGCTCTATCGGGTACTCCCTTCGCAGCTGACAAAGATGGCGGCACAGTATATGTTCCGCAAGCACTTATCACTGAGTATCAAAACGCAACAAACTGGTCAACGCTTTATGCGGCTGGCACTTGTAACTTTGTAGCAATCGAAGGGAGTGAGTACGAATGATTAAGACCGAGAATTTAACCATTAACGGCAGAGCGTTCGTCAAGACCTATTCCGATGAGGGCTATATGGTCGAGCGCGATGGCGTTCGCTATTCCGAAGCTATTGACCCTGCTGAATTCGGCAGGGTCTACACCGAAACGGATGAACCCATCGAGGTTACGGACGAGAACTGGTTGGGTCTCGTCGAGCCCTTGTCAGAGGTAGAAGAATTAGAATAACTACGAGGAGTTGACCCCGTTTGACTACAAAAGGAATTGACATTTCAAAGCATAACGGAAAAATCGACTTTAAGAAGGTAAAAGCGGCTGGAATTGATTTCGCAATGATACGGGCTGGGTTCGGTCAATCAACCGTTGATGATCGTTTCCACGACAATATCAAGGGCGCACAGTCTAACGGTATCAAATGCGGGGTGTATTGGTTCTCATACGCCTACACCCCGCAGATGGCACGAAAAGAGGCGGCAAAGTGCCTTGACACTATCAAGGGCTACCGCCTACAATATCCCGTCGCGTTTGATTTTGAATACGCCTCCGTCGAGTACGCCAAGTCCGAGGGGGTACATATCACAAAAGAGATCGCAAGTCAAATCGCGGACGAATTTCTCTCAACCGTAGCATCGGCGGGGTATGATGTGGCGTTATACGCCAACATCGACTATTTGAAAAACTACTTTACCGACGCGGTAAAAAGCAAGTACCCGTTGTGGCTTGCCGCGTACCGAGACACAGAACCGAGTCACGGTCAAGTGATTTGGCAACATACCGAGTGCGGGCGCGTTGACGGTATAAGGGGCGCGGTTGATCTCAATATCTCCCACATGACGGTCAATAAAAGACCAACGGCGGGAGGTGACGACACCGTGGATATTACTTTACAAGTTTTACGCCGAGGCTCAAAAGGAAACACCGTGACAGCGGTGCAACAACTACTTGCCGCAAAAGGTTACAAGAGCGGCAAAACTGACGGCATTTTCGGGGCAAACACCGAGGCCGCCGTCAAGAGATTTCAAGCGGCCAACGGTTTGACTGCTGACGGAATCGTAGGAAAAAACACCTATACAAAACTATTAAAATAACAACATCGCGGGGGATGGTGAAAATGACAAATGAAGAAATCGCCGTAAAATTGGCCGAGGAAGAACATAGGGGAAAATCGAACACGCACCGCATTGATAAACTGGAAAAAGATCAAGAGGTTTTGCACCGCCTTGTGACTGCCGTCGAGGTGCTTGTGACAAAGCAAACCGCGATGTCCGATAAGGTTGACAAGATCGACAACAAGGTTAGTGCGTTGGAGGCCGTACCGTCCGACAGGTGGAAAAACCTTATCGGTTATGCAGTCTCTGCGGCTGTATCGGCTATCATCACTCTTTTGATTCACAATCTTTCATAAATACGAGGAGGTAAACCATGAACGATTTTATCAAGAACCTCGCAAATCTTATTAAGGTCAAGACAATCGTCACCCTCGTCGTTCTGTTCGTTTTCATGGTGCTTTCGCTCCGTGGCGACATCGCACCCGACAATGCCATGATGATCGTCATGTCCGTGGTGTCGTTCTACTTCGGCACACAGCACGAAAAAAAGCAGTAATCAACGCATCGGCGCGGGGGCTTTTGTCCCCTGCGTCGCGTAAAGAAACAAAAACCATAAAAACGTTTCACGTGAAACGTTTCACAAAGGGGGTATAAACCGTGTCAATTACATTTGCAGACGCTACCGCAAGCGATGTCGTGAGCCGCCTTGTGGCGCAGTTTGAAGCCGCACTCGGTGAGACCTTGCAACCCAGCGACGAGCGGCGAATATTCTTGAACCAACTCGCACAGGTTGTCGTTGCGATCACCGCAGACCAAAACGACAAGGGTAATCAAAACCTCTTGCGCTTTGCCCGTGGGGAGCATCTTGACGCAATCGGTGAGCTTTTCGGCGTAGAGCGTATCGCGGCGCACGGTGCGTCCGTGAGGCTCAAATTTACGCTCTCCGAGGCGAGACCATCCGACACGGCAATTCCGCAGGGTACACGCGCAACGCCCGACGGAAAGATATATTTTGCCACCGTCGAGGACTTGACGATACCCGCAGGGAGTACCGAGGGCGAGGTGTACGCCGTTTGCTTGACGGATGGTGTGATCGGAAACGGGTACACAGCGGGACAAATCCGATACATCGTTGACAATGTGCCTTTCCTTTCGTCAGTTTCAAACACCACCGAATCGTCGGGCGGTGCTGACGAGGAATCCGACGACAGCCTCCGCGACAGGATCCGTCTTGCACCCGAAACCATGTCAACTGCTGGAACTATTGAGGGGTACGAATATCACGCCAAATCCGCAAGCGCGGACGTGGGCGATGTTAAAGTATATTCTCCCGTCAATGACGAATCGCTGACCGAGGAAGAAAGAGCGGCGGGTGCTGGCCGTGTGTACATCTACATTCTCAAATCCGACGGAACCATCCCCGCAGAGGGAGACCCCGTTCTCGCCGCTGTGAGGGGTGCTGTGACCGCGAAAGATGTTAGACCGCTAACTGACTATGTAATCGTTTCCGCGCCCTCTGTGGTGCCCTACGGCGTCGAAATCGCCTATCATATCGCGGACGACGACGCGGGGCGCGTTGCGGAGATTCAAGAGGCCATTAGCGCGGCGATCAATGAGTACATCGCGTGGCAAGACGGGAAGATCGGACGCGACATCAACCCCGACAGGCTCCGCAAAAATCTGTACAACGCGGGCGCGTCAAGAGTTGAGATCACCCAGCCCGTACATGCTGCGGTCACCTCGTCGAAGGTTGCAAGGGTTACGGGCGAAATGTCGGTGACATATAGCGGTTTTAGTGAGTAAAGGGGGGCTACAATATGCCGATGAAATTGACAGACCTTGCCCTCCTGTCCTTGCAAACCGCGTTCATGCAAAGGGACTTGACAACACAGGGCTTTTGTGCTGGATTGCAAGGGGAACTCCGCGACGCGGCCATGAACGCCTACCGCCTGTTGATCTATTCCAATCTTGATAACCTCCAAGACGACGATTTCGGTCACAGTCTCGCGGATGAACTGGCGTGGCAATTCCATGTTGACTACTACGACAAGACCGCCGACATCGAGACGAAAAAGCGACTTGTCAAGCAGTCAATCAAGATTCACCGCACGAAGGGAACGCCGCAAGCGGTTCTCGATCTTTTGCAAACCGCGTTTCCGTCGGATGCTGTTCTGCTTGAATGGTTTGACTACGGCGGCGAGCCGTATCACTTTAAGATCGTGACCTCGGAATTTGAGGGCTACGACCTCACCAAGTTTTTGACGGCTCTTGACAGCGTGAAAAACGCGCGGTCTTATCTTGACGAGGTTTCGGTGTTCAAGAACATTTTTTCCTATGCCATCAACAACATCAAAGCCGTGTCGTCGTACACCTATGAGCCGTCGGAGATCGTCGGACTCGCAGAACCCGTCATGCTTGCTATCGGTACGCCGCAGAGTTATAGCCTTTTGGGGGCGCGTGATGGCTCTGTCGCGGCAATCGTCGGGCGGTCTACAATCCTTGACACCGTTTCCGTGTCGTTTGACCTTTACGACATCGACATGGACGCTACATCGTTTAAGACCGTAACCAATAACCCGTACACGGTCACGCTGACCGCATACGAAGGGTACAGCCTCCCGCAGACCATCACGGTCAACATGGGCGGCGAGGAACTTGTGGCGGGCGATGGCTACGACTACGACCCTGTGACTGGTGTCCTCACGGTGCACGGCGTATATGCCGACATCATCATCAACGCCGTTGCAATCGAGGGCGTTGTTACACAACTTGACGCGCCTGTTCTTTCCATTGACAGACACACTCTCAATATTTCCGAGGTTGACGGTGCAGAGGAGTACAAGATTTACAACAACGGTGTCCACATCTTGACCGTCAAGGCCGACGGAACTGTGACGACCGTATAAAGGGGGTAAAAACAAAATGGCCGTGTATAACAATTTTGTAATCACAAACGCGGGAAAACAGCAATACGCAAAAGCCGTCGGCGGCGCGACGCTGACTTTTACCCGCGTCAAGCTGGGAACGGGAAAGCCTACGGGCGACCCCGAAGCGGTTTCGGATGTGGTGTCTCTGTCCGCAGAGGCTCCCATCACGGGCATCGACACCGCAAGCGTTGCGGGGTTAGCAAAGATCACCATTGAGGTGTCCAACGAGGGCATTGATACCTCAATCGGCATCCGCGAGATCGGTATCTATTGCCGAAACTCCGTAGACAACACCGAGAGCCTTTACGCCTACGCCTACTCCGAGACGGACATTGATGTGATCCCGTCGTCGTCCTACGGCGTGAGCGTTTGGAAAATGACTCTTTCCCTCGGTGTAACCAACGCCACCGCCGAGACGGGCGGCGTTACAACCCTTTTCGCCGCCTTTACGCCCGCCGTGACCGTCGAACCCGCCGAGGGCTATGTGACGGGCATCACGCTGGGCGAGTGCCGTTATAGCAAGGTTCACGGCCTTGTGACGGCGTTCTACAACATCAGCGGCAACCTCGCCAATATGGAGGCCTCCACAAGCGGCGTGACGGCCTTCTCTGTGGCGTTGCCTCACGGGGCTACAATTCCCGCGCCTGTCCTTGCAAACCTCGTCGTGACCGATTCTGCGGGCGCAGAGGTGGTCGTTGACGCGGCGGCGAGAGTCAACCCCGACGACGGCGTGATCGACATTCAATTTTTCGGCGTGACCGACGGCGCGTTTACGCTGTCCATGCTCGCCCAGTACATCGCAGTATAAAGGAGGGGACACCATGAAAATGCCCGAATGGCTTAAAAAGATCATTGACGAGATCACCAAGCACAAGGAAGAACCCAACATCCACCGCGCCATCCATGTATCGGACAAAGCCCCTACAAGCGCGGACGGCAAGGACGGCGACATTTGGATTCAGTATGAGGCTTGACAAGGGGGTGTAAGTATGATTTTCCCCTTTGTCAATGGCTCTCCGAAAGAAATGACAGACGGCCAAGTAAAGGTCGGAGGTGCGTGGAAACAGGTCGTTGAAGTGTTTGAGAAGGTCAACGGCGCGTGGAAAAGGTCTTGGATATACAAGACAATTCACAGGTGGAGTACATCATCTAACTATGTGTTCTACGATGGCCTCACGAACAAAAAGAGTATAACATTTACGGATTTTTATTTCCGTACCTACGACGGCGACGGCGTTATGCTCGGAGAACAGTATCGTCAATCGTGGACGGTTACAGACGATGTATCGTATATATACATTAACTCCCCTGTATCGTCAACCGTATGGACGGAATTGCAGACAGATATAAGGACAGACGGCTCTGTGAGATTTTATTTCGCAGAACACTACAACCAAGACGCAGAGATTTTTGAAATCGAATACAAGGAAGCAATCGTCAATAATTGACTCACAAGCATGGGGCGTATCGTGTAAAAGCGGTACGCCTTTATTTTTTGCAAAATTTCTTGAAATTCATGGTTTGTTTACAAAATCTGTGTAAATTCTGTAACATTTTTCCTGTATAATGAGGTCACGATAAAGGGAACGGCAACCCAGCAAACCGCAAGAAAGGAAACAAGATCATGACAAGACAACGCTACATCAAACTGCTTTACGCCCTTATGCAGAGAATCAACCAAAAACACATTGAAGTGTTCGGGACTCCCGCCGAGAATTGGGGCAAGGTACTCAAGGGTACACTCCGCATCAAGTACCGTTCGACACAAAACCCCATAGTAACATCTTACGCAGAGGCGTGGGAAATGCTTAAACCCATTCGTGAGCAGTACGGAATGTGAACCACCAACGGGCGGGGAAACCCGCCCAGCACATAGAAAGGATATAAGATCATGAAATACACCGAGATTCAAGCCGAGATCATCAAGAAGTACCGCGTTGACCTGTGCGACGGTACAAGGTGCAAGGACGGCGACTGGTCACGCACTCACGCCCACCCGAAACAGCGTAGGGTCTGCAAGTGGAAACAGGCGAACTCAATTCAATCCACCTTCACCCTCCTTCACGAAGTCGGTCACATCGAGACACATCAATCGTGGATGCGCCGCGCCGAAAGCGAGTATCACGCTACCGTGTGGGCGTTGGAGCGTTGCAAGGAGTACGGAATCGAAGTCCCCGCAAAGATCATCAAGGAATACCAAGACTACATCGACGACGAGAAGGCGCGGGGCTTGCGCCGAGGCGGCAAGGGTTACGCCGAATTGAAACTCGTCCCCGAGAAAAAGAAGAAATCAACAACGACGCGGGCTGACATCATCCGAAAACTTGAAGAAATCAAGGAACTCATTGCCTGTACCGACGCAGACGAACTGACCGACTATGCAAGAGAGAAAGCATATATCGACCTCTGCGACGCAATCGACCAAATCAACGAAAACGACGAATAAACACACCACGGAAAGCGAATCCCCAAAGGCGCAGAAAGGAAAGGACATGAGAAAGTTTTTCAAAGCAATTTTTGAGTTTTTCGCGTTCATCATTGGCGCGGATTGTGAGACCCGCCGCCAGTCCGTTGACGACGGCATTTGCGATTTCAGCGGGCAAGGCCGCGACGAGTACGGGAGGTGATCGGATGAAAATGCCGAACGCGAACCGCGTGTGCGAAATGGTGGGCGGGTACCTCCATTGTAACGAATGCCCCTTGCTCAAAGAGTGCGAAAGCAACCCCGAAGACCCCAAAGACTCCTCCGATTGGGAGGAACGCATCGAGAAGGCCGCTACCGAATATTTGAAAGGAAAGGAAAACGAATGAACAGAGAGATCATTTTTCGCGGAAAGTCCGACAGAGGCGAATGGATTGAGGGCTATTTTTGCCCGTGTTGTTTCGGTCGTTTTCCCTGCGACCCCGCCATCATCGGCAAGGACGAAATGGACGAAGGCTGTTGGCGGCCTGTCCGCGTTGACCCCGAAACCGTCGGCCAGTACACGGGTTTGACCGACAAGAACGGCAAGCGCATTTTTGAGGGCGACATCGTAAACGGGTTGTTCCTGTTTGAAAGACCTGTACAGGCAGTCGTGACATTTCAAGACGGAGCGTTTGGCTTGCGCTGGTCGCGTGGATCTGTTATTGAGTTTTCGGCCTTTACAAGCGTTTGTAATGTCGAATATGAAGTGATCGGAAACAGCCATGACAGCCCCGAACTTTTGAATTAAAAAACTGCTGACCCATCGGCAACACGGGGAGGAGAAAAATAATGGATTTCACATCTATCAAAACGCAGTTGCTCTCGATTGAGAGCATCGAGGAAAGAGCGCAAGCAATCAACGAATTTAAGCGGATGTTGAAAGAGGTCAGCCCGTTTTCCGCAGAGCCCGTCGAGTGCGTTCAATGGGTCAAATCCGACCTTGTTATTGCAAACGACTACAACCCGAACAGCGTTGCGCCGCCCGAAATGCAGTTGCTTCACACCTCAATCCAAGAGGACGGATATACCCAGCCTATCGTCGTATGGCAACATGACGGCATTTATGAGGTCGTTGACGGTTTCCACCGTAACCGCGTCGGCAAGGAATACGCGGACATCAAGGAGCGTATTCACGGCTATTTGCCTGTCGTAGTTATCAACGGAGACCGACAGGACAAGGGCGACCGTATCGCCTCCACAATTCGCCACAACAGGGCAAGAGGTAAGCACCGCGTCGAGGCCATGAGTGATATTGTGATCGAGCTGAAACGCCGAAACTGGAGCGACGCGAAGATCGGGCGCGAACTCGGTATGGATGCCGACGAGGTTTTGCGCCTCACGCAGATCACGGGTCTTGCGGAAATGTTTGCGGACAAGGATTTTTCACAGGCGTGGGAAGTCGGTATGACGGACGACATCATGGACAGCGATATCACGGAGTTTTGATATGCAACGGATATTTCATCACTATTCCTTGTGGGAAGATTATCACGCGGGAATGTACGCCGAAAGCAAAGACGGCAGAGCGGAACGGGTGCAGAAAGCCGCCGAAATATTGGGGACACCCGCCGTCTGCCGCGAGGCTATGGAAAAGGTCGTTTCGGAGTGGAAGATCGCTACCGAGTACAACTTGTCAAACCTTGAAATAAACCGCAAAGCGTGGTTGGGTCAAGCCGCCTGTTGCTGTTATGCTGGGATCCATGAGGACGAAACGCGGGAGGCGTGGGGAATCATGACCGAGGAACAGAGAATCGAGGCCAACAGAATCGCGGCGGCCATTATCAAGAAATGGCAAAGCAAGAGGGAGCGGGAGGAAAACCCGCAAATAGATATGTTTAACGATTGGGGGGATATGTTTTGAAAACATTACTCGACATGAATGTTTATGAGGCGGCGAAACAGCGTATTTCGTGGACATTCGATAATTTTGAACGTGTGTATGTCAGTTTTTCCGCTGGAAAGGACAGCACTTGTATGCTACACATGGTCATGGACGAGGCCATCAAGAGAGGACGCAAAATCGGCGTTCTTTTGATTGACCTTGAAGGCCAGTACAAAAAGACGATAGACCATGCGGAAAGGTGCAGGGAGTTATACAAAGATCATTCCGAATGGTATTGGGTGTGTCTGCCTATACACTTACGCAACGCCGTTTCGGTGTATGAACCGTTTTGGAAGTGCTGGGACAAAGAGGCAGAACAGCAATGGATCCGTCCCATGCCGAAAGACTGTATAAAAGACCTTGATTATTTCCCCTTCTTTCAAGACGGTATGGAGTTTGAGGAATTTGTGCCGCTGTTCGGTGAATGGTATTCGCAGGGCAAGAGCTGCGCCTGTTGCGTGGGCATCCGTTCCGACGAAAGCCTTAACCGATACCGCACGATTGCAAACAGATACAAGACCCCGAAAGACGGAAAGATGTGGACGACCAAAGTCACCGAGCATACATACAATGTCTATCCGATCTATGATTGGGCGACAGAGGACGACTGGATTTATCAAGGCAAGAACCCCGACAAGCCGTATAATGAACTGTACGACTATATGCACCTCGCAGGGCTTACAATCCATCAAATGCGAATCTGTCAACCATACGGCGACGATCAGCGGCGCGGCCTGTGGCTTTTCCATTTGATCGAACCCGAAACATGGGCGCGAGTTGTCGCCCGCGTAAACGGTGCAAACAGCGGCGCGATGTATATCAACGAAAGCGGAAACGTGAACGGTTATCGCAAGATCACAAAGCCCGCAGGACACACATGGAAATCGTTTGCGACGCTCCTTATCAATTCCATGCCACCGAAAACGCAAGACCACTACAAGAACAAAATTTATAAATTTGTGAAGTGGTGGGAGACTCGCGGTTATCCCGACGGAATCCCCGACGAGGCCGACATTCACCTTGAAAACAAGAAAGATGTTCCGAGTTGGCGGCGCGTCTGCAAGAGCCTTTTGCGTAACGATTTTTGGTGCAAGGGCTTGTCGTTCACACAGCAAAAGTCCGTCGCTTACGAGGCCTATTTGCAAAGAATCAAGAAAGAAAGAGAGCAACAAGAGTCAAGCCAACTTTCGATTGGTGATGATTTGAAGTAACCAAAGGCGGGGAATCATTTCCCCGCTTTTGTCATTTCAAGGTAAAGGCGCAACGCCTCTAACTGTGAAATCTTGCTGTGGCTGTATCGGTTGTGTGCCTCAACCGCTTTTAATAATTGGCGTAAAAGTCTATCCGAACTTGTCATATCAATACCTCTTTCGTGTAAGTGTTTTTATTGTGATGTTTCATAGTCGCATGAATGGGGCGGCGGGAGATAATAACCCACCCACCCACAAACAACGGTTAAATTAACCAACATATATCAAGTGATATGTTGTCTGTTTTCTGTTCCTCTTTCAAATACATAATGCTTTCAATGACCGTTTTTAAGAGGTCGTTTTTTTCTGCCGCCGTGAGGTCGTTGTAAGAAGCAAAAACCTTTTCAAGTTTCGGAACGGCCTTTTTGATCGTGATCGTTCTTTCTTCCTCGGTGACGGATGCGTTTTCGTCGCGCTCTTTCATCAATGCGTCAAGCTCCGCGTTCAATTCCTTTTTACGGTCTATGTATTCCTCCAAGGAATCCGCGCCCTGCTCATAGGCGACCTTCGCCCGTTTGAGTTGGCTTTCGACCATTGATATTTTTTTATCAAGGTTTTCGCGGGCGGTTTTTGCCGTTGCGATTTTCTTTGTGATCTCCACGGCGTAGTTGTCCAAGAAATAGTTATAGTCCCGAATCTTGCCCATGATCGCGTAAAGCACCTTTGCCTCTACGGTGTGTAGGTTGGCCGATACATTCGCGCAACGGTGTCCCGAACAGGCGAGGGTGTCGGGCTTTTTGACATCCTCAAAGACAGTCACGGCCTTATCAAAGCGTCCGTCGGTGATTTGCAACAGGCTTTTGATTTGCTCCCACTTTTCCACAAACAGATCGGACGGGTAAAACTTTTTCGGATTCCCGCCGAACCACTCGTTTGCATGGTGCAGCTTGATACCGAGGCGGCGGCTTATCTCGGCGTTTGACAGTTTCAACGCCTTTTTGTGCTGTCGCAAAAACGACTGCAGGGCGGCCTTGTCAAGATCGTATTTCCTCTTATTCTTGACGCTGTTATGGACAAATCGCGTCATGGCCTTGCCGCATATAGCGCACTTCACAAGCCCCGCAAGCGGGTTCTTTGCGTCCTTGTCCCTGCGCAGGGGATTTGCCCGCGCTTGCCGTTTCATGCGCTCCTGCGCCTCCTGTACGGCCTCATAGGGAACGATGGCGGTGTGCAGACCTTTGTATATCGGAAAATCATCATTCACAGCGCGAAACTCTATCACCTCACCGTCAACGATCTTTTCCTGTTTCGTCCGCTTTCCCCAAGTCAAATACCCGCCGTAGGTGACAGACGAAAGGATGTTTGTCACGGTGCAATGCTCCCAGCCTTTTTCAGTAGGGGCAGGGGCTTTTATCTCTTTCATGTGCGAGGCGATTCTGTAAACGCCCGCGCCGCCGAGGAACATTTCAAAGATCGTCTTTACATACTGCGCGTTTTCGTTTGGTCGAAGGGTGTACCCGCGCTCGTCGCCTACCTTCATTTCTCTGCAAGTCACTTTGTCATAACCATACGGGGCGACGGATCCCACGAACTTTCCTTGTGCGGTTGACCAATGGCGGCCATTTGACAAAAGCTCCTTTGTCTGTTCAAGGTAGTCGTTGCCACGCAAAAGCTCGTCCTTAAAATACCGCTTGTCGTGCTTGTTTTGCAGATTATAGATTTTCTGCGGTGTGAGTACAAGCGTTTTCGTGATCTCAAATGTCTTGATGATGTTCCCGCAATCGACAAGATCGCCACGCGAGAGGCGGGAACAGTTAAGGACAAGAACGCCGTCAACCTCTCCGTTTTCGACCATCGTCAATACGCTTTTGAAAACGGGGCGCGACTTGATTTTCTCGCCCGACCCGACCTCTTTGAATACAAGCTCCTTCGGTATCTCATAGCCGAGCGTGTTTTTTGCCCACGCTTGCAGCTGCTCCTCATGCCTTGACAATGTTTCCTCGTCCGACGCATACCGCCCGTCGATCATATCCTCACGGGATTTACGCAGATATATGATGATCTTGCCGAGCTTGTCAATGTCAAACGAATAGTCGTCAATGTTATAAAGCTGTCTCATATTGTTCACAATCCCCTTTGTTTTTTGCGATAAAATGAATATATACAACATAGAACGAGGTGCCATAATGTTAAAAATCCACTTGAAAAACCTTTACGACTGCATAAACACAATCGCGGCAAAACACGAATCGGAAGGGGTTGACCGTTCCGAGTGGTTTTATACCGAGAAGGAATTTGAAGATTTGAAACAGAACACCGAGAACCGCATACTTTGACGCGCTCTTTGTGTCGCTCTATGCAACATACTATACACGGGTTTTCGCGTCTTGTCACGCAAAAAGTTTTGAGGGCATAAAAAAAGAGAGCTATTCACTCTCAATCTTGATGTCTTTGTTTCTATTAAGGCAACACAACGACCCGCCGCAATGGTAGACCCCGTCGCCATCGACAAGACCCATTTCGGCGGTCTTGCATTTCTGCAATCCTCTCTTTATCTGCATAATGGCCTTTGCCTGTTCCTCCGCGCCGTAGTTGTCATTGACTACGGCAAAAATACCGCTTCGGGATCTAAAAAAATACCCGCGCAAGTTGTCCGTGTACGCGGGGCTTTTTGATACATTTATAAAATTGGCGTTATCTCTCCCTAATTCTTCTTTCGGAAGTAACCGAATCATTTTGTCCACTTTTAGCACCTTCTTTTTTGCTGTCAAGGTATATTTGCATGATGTCGCGGTAAACCGCATCTTTGTCCGTGTCGGAAATCCCGACAGAACGGAAAAACTCGCTTGACTGCGCGAGCAACTGAACCATGATGTCGCTTTCACTTTTTGCCGAAAAGAAGTCAAGCGTCACTCCGTACAGGTGCGCCAGCTTTTCCAACACATCGACGGCGGGCTTTCGTGACCCGTTCTCATAGCAAGCGATTGTCGAGCGTTCTTGACCGATCTTGTCCGCGACATGGCTTTGCGTGTACCCTCTCTCTTTTCGCAACATTTTTATTTTTTCGTGTAACTCCATATAACTCACCCTTAAAAGAATTTATAATCCCATTTTACGGCATTTTGTTACATGGCGCAACAGCCCGACGAAAAGTAAATCTATTATATTAAATCAAAATTGTGTGTGAAATGTGAAAAAGAAGTGAAAAAAGAAGTGAAATTTCATTTCTCAAAATGTCAAATTTACTCTTTGTTTACAAATTCAGCAAAGTTTATCAATATTTTCATAGTATAATAGTCACATCAAGCGAGGGAGCGGGAACCCGATAAACCGTAGGAAGGAAACAACATGAAGTACACAGTAAAAGATTTGATGGAGCATAAGACCCATGAGGACGGCGATGTCCTTCATATCGAGATCGACGGTCACAATGTAGCAATTTTCCGCACCTGTTCCTACGCTGGCAGTAGTCGCGGTAACTACTTCACGCTACTGGTTGACGGTCATGCGGTCGCTTCTCGGTGTCGGTTCGATGTTGCAATCCGCAAGGCCTGTGACACCCTCAATCAACAATAAGAAAACAAGCCGAGGGCGGGGCAACCCGCCCATACACAGGAAAATATTTCTTGACGAAAAAGTGTTGCAAGGAGCGACAAATCGTATTATTATGTGATTGCAGGGTTGCAAAAAGCAACAAAAGGAGTGATTACATGATAAGACAGCACATCATCAACCGCCGAAAGGAATTGATGATCACACAGAGTGAGGTCGCAAAAGTCGCGGGAATCGCCCGCAGCAGTTACGCGGCGATAGAACGCGGCTTGCGATCTCCAAGTTTGAGGACGGCGCAGTTGATCTCCATTATGTTACACATGGACATCAACGAAGCGTTTCCTATAAATACAATGAGAAAGGACAAAAAAGACAATGAAGAAAATCAAATTGAAGCGGCTGACGCTTGAAAACTTCAAGGGAATCAAGGTGTTCACCCTTGACACCAGCGGCCAGTCGGTAGAGGTTTTCGGAGACAACGCAACGGGAAAGACGACATTGTTTGACGCTTTTTCGTGGCTCCTGTTCGGCAAGGACAGCGAGGGCAAGACCGATTTTGAGATCAAGACGCTTGACGGCTTTGGCAAGCCCATCAACGGCATTGACCACACCGTGATCGGCGTGTTTGATGTCAACGGGGACGAGGTGACGCTTGAAAAGGTCTACCGCGAGAAGTGGGTCAAGAGCCGAGGGAGTTTGACGGCAGAATTTACGGGGCATGAAACCGAGCATTTCGTCAACGGGATTCCCAAGTCAAAGCGCGACTACACCGCGTACATCGCGGAGATCATCACCGAGGATGTGTTCCGTCTGCTGACGAACCCCAAGTATTTCTCGACGGGCATCAACAAGAAGGAACGCCGCGAAATGCTCTTTAAGCTCTGCGGCGGTGTGAAAGACTCCGATGTGGTCATGTCAAACCCCGAAATGTTTGGCGACCTTGCCGAGCAGTTGCAAAAGTACACCATCGACGAGGTAAAGGCCGTAACGGCCACAAACAAGCGCAAGATCAACGCCCGTCTGCAGGACATCCCGAACCGCATTGACGAGACGAGCCGCTACATCAAGCCCGTTGACGACACCGCCGAGGCAATCGCGGAAAAGATCGCCGCTATTGACGGTGAGATCGAGGCCAAGACCGCCGAGTACAACGCGGCCAAGACGGCAGGGACGGCCACCAGCGGCGCGAGAATCCTTGCAGAACGCCTCAAAGAGTTTGACGACCAAATGGCCGCCGAGCGCGTAGAACTGTCCTCTGCGCTTACTGTAGCGCGTAGAAAGGCCGCAGAAGCGGAGAACGCGGAACACATGGCGTATAGGGCTGTCTATGAAATGGGCATTGAGATCACAAGAGCCGAAAACGCCGACAAGACAATGCGGGAAGATGCTCGCCGCATGGACGACGAACTCACCGCGACCCGCGCCGAGTGGCAGAAGGTCAACGCCAGTACATACGACGGGGCGACCACTTGCCCGACTTGCGGACAGGACTTGCCCGCCGACAAGGTGGCAGAATCCCGCGAGACTTTCAACATCCACAAGGCGCAGAGACTTGAAGCCATCACCCAGCGTGGAAAGGAACTCTCCGCGACGCTTGAAGAAGCCCGAAAGGTGATTGCAGAAAATCATGTGAAGATCGACACAATGTGCGGGCAACGCGCCGCCCTTCAAAAGACCTTCAACGAGGCAACAGAGGCTCTTGCCGACGCAAACGCGGCCGCGAATGCCGCCCACAACAATCTGTTTGCGTTTGATCGCAAGGCCGAAGCAGACCGCGCCGCCCTCGTCAAGTCGCTCACAAGCCCTGAAAACGCCCCTAAAACGGACGGAGTGGCCGAGGCTATCAAGTCCGCGATTGACGCGCTCGAAGCCAGCAGGGACGAAATGCGGGCTACCCTCGGCACGATTCAGCGCAACTCCGAGTATATGGCGCGTGTGCGCGAACTGGAAAGCGAGCAACACCACCTCGCCGCCGAGTATGAGCGTCTTGACAAGATGGACTATATCGTGGGCGAATTTGTCAAGGCAAAGGCCGCCATGATCGAGAAGCACATCAACGCTCTTTTCGGGCTGGTCAATTTCCGTCTGTTCTCGACACAGGTCAACGGTGCCGTTGTTGACGAGTGCGACATCACCGTGAACGGCGTACCCTATGAGGCGTTGAACAACGCCATGCAGATCAACGCGGGTATTGATGTCATTTCGACATTCTGCCGCCTCACCGAGACCTATGCGCCCATTTGGATTGACAACTGCGAATCGGTCACAAGACCCCTTGACACCGAGGCACAGCAAATCCGTCTGTATGTAAGCGCGGATGATCGTACAATCCGTTACACCGATATTTTTTGAAAAGGAGATATAAACAATGGACAACCAAAAATTTGAGGTGATCGTAAAGCGAGCCGTTGCAAAGTATGTAAACGAACACCTTGACAAGACGGACGGCAAGCAGATTTCGGAGGATGATGTATTCATCGTGTGGCTCTGCAAGGCACTCAAAAACAACAAGGCTCTTGCAAGTACGACCCTCTTTGACGGTATGTACTACGAGATCACCTACAACGGCGAAAAGGACGAGATTTACTTTGACGCCTACAAGAAGTGGGAAAACATCTGTATCAAAAATCCCGCAGAAATTTTACTTTGAAGGAGATACGAACAATGGCAGAAAACAACACAAAATACGAAACCGCGCTGGTGAAGTACAATGACACCTATCTCGGCATGATCGAAAATTCCCTTGATTCCCACAAGGTCGCGCTGACGGAATACGGCAAAATCTGTACCGTGAACGCCATCGCGGCAATCAATGAGGCGTTGACGGCGCAGGGTCTTGAACTCGGGAGCCCCGATGTTGACAAGAGTACCTTGACGACGGCCTTGATCTCTGTTGCGACGCTTGAACTCAACGCCAAGGCCGCAAACCGCGAGGTGTATTTCATCATCCGAAATAAGGCCATGAAAATGCCCGACAACACGCAGAAGTGGGTCAAGCAGGTCGAAATGAACCTTGAAGGCGATGCCCACGAAACCCTCGCCGCAAAGTACGGGCGAAATGTCAAGACCATCTTCCCGTATTGGGTCGTGCGCGAAAACGATGATTTCAAGTACCCCCGCATGAGAGGTCTTGAAATGTCGCCGCCCGAATGGGAACCCAAGGGAACGGGTCGCGTTGTTCGCGTGGTTTACCCCATTCTCATGAACGACAATACGATCACATACCACATCGCAGAACGCGAGGATGTTGTGAACAACTTGAAAGCCCATATCCGAAACAATCTCATGAATGAGACTTTCGGTATCTGCGCCAACCGATTCAAGGCGACCGAAGCACAAGCGGCACAGATCGAGGCAAAGAAAAAGGAGCTTTGCGCCCTGCTTATAGGAAAGGACATTGAGGGCATTATCGGAACGCCCGAACTCCAACCCTATATCAGTCCCGCGTGGCTCGACTCTACCGAGGCGATGGTGCTCCGTAAGCTGCGCAACGCTGTGTGCAAGAAAATCCCCAAGGACTTCGGAAAGAACTATTTTGTCAAGGATGTCTATGAAAAGGCGAACGACCCCATCTATGTTGAGGCCGTTGAGGAAATCGACGACAAGCAGGGCGCACTCCCTCTTGATGTCGGCGGTACGGGCGACATCATCGCAAAGCCCGATTTTTAAGCAATAAGACCATAAACGAGGGCGGGGGAGAAATCCCCCGCCAAACCCAAAGGAGGGGCAAACATGGAAATTCAAGTGCTTGCAAGCAGTAGCGCGGGGAACGCCTACATCGTCGGGGACGGCGTGACAAAAATACTCATTGAGTGCGGTTTGCCGTTCCGTGAACTGCAAAAGAGGTCGGGGTTCACCTTGTCGGAGTGTTCCGCTTGCCTTATATCCCACTCACACGGAGATCACGCGAAAAGCTGGAAAGAGGTTCGAAACATCATGCCCGTTTTCATGCTTTACGATACGGCGCGGGAACTCGGTGCGGAGTGGTATCAATACCGACAAATCAACTACCTAAACAGTTACAGGGCGGGAACATTCAACATCGTTCCGATTCCCGCAAAACATGATGTATCTTGCGCCGCTTATATCATCATAAGCGACAAGACGCGGGAGACCTTGCTATTTGCTACCGACTATATGTATTTGGAGCATAGCGTCACCCGAGCGACCCATGCAATTATCGAGGTAAACTACCAGCAGAAATACATAGACGAGGCCGTAAATGACGGGGCTCTCGACATCGCCGCCCGTCGTCGTGTCATGAAGTCACACGCCGAACTGCAGACCGCTATCAAGGTTCTACGAGGGCTGGACAATGCGCTCTTGAAAGAAATATACATCGCGCACCTGTCCGACAGACACGCCAACGAGGCAGAGGTAAAAAAGGAAATCCAGCGGGCTATCGGAAAGCCCGTCTATATATGCAACAAATAAAAAGCGGAGGTATGAAACAATGTTGACAAATCAGCAAAACGCGCTTTTCGACCTGCTACTCAATAGCAAGGATGGCTATATCACGCAGTACCAAATCTCGCAGACGCTCCCGATGTTTTACCGTTTCGACGGTGACAAAAACGACTTTCATGACAGCAAAGCGCGGTTGCGAATCATGCTTGACATCCGAAAGATCAACGCTGACCCCGATGTCCCCGCGCTTGTCATAAGCAATAGCCGAGGTGTCAAGATCGCGGACGAGGACGAAGCAAGGGCGGGTATGCGTTCGGAATACGCATCTATTTTCCGTAGGCTCAAAAGAGCGTATGAAAAGGAGCGCAAGGTCACAAAAGACGGTCAACTGACTTTCGCCCCCAACGGCGACATGACCGTATACAGAGTATTTGAAGCACTTTCGGAGGATGTAGATCATGAGAAAGAAAAAGAGAGAAACAACAAAAAAGCGCGTTGAACAAGACGATCTGCGCCGCCTCACGGCTGAGGAGTACGACGAATTGTATTTTGAGTATATAAACCCGAATCTGCGCCGCCTTTCCGACGAGGAATACAAGAAACTTGAAAAAGAAATCCCCGAAATTCATAAATAGTTTACAGAAAACTGTATAATTTAGAAATATTTGAGATGTATAATAGTCTCACATCAAGGGAGCGGGCACCCTCAAACCGTAGGAAGGTTATAGCATGGAAGGTACTCTCGTAAAGGTTGACAAAAACGGAACCCAGTATTTCCAGTCGCGCAAGTGCAGAAAGTGCGGCGGCAGAGGTTACATCAACGGCTACGAACACATTGACGGGGCGCGTTGTTGGGACTGCGGAGCAACTGGCGTCGAGCCGAAGCCGTACACATGGAAGGTGTACACCCCCGAATACGCGCAGAAACTCGCGGACAGACGCAGAGCAAAAATGATCGCGCGAGCCCCCGAAGCGAACCGCGCGTATTTTGAAAAGAACGGGTTTGACACGGACGGCAAGACCTACATAGTCCTCGGTAACACCTACGACATGAAAGACCAACTCAAAGCCGCTGGCGCGAAATTCAACGACGCATTGGGCTGGCATTTCGCAAGCAAGCCCGACGGATTCGATACCGTTGAGGTCAGCATTTCCGAGGTTGGCGAACAGAACGACATCGGCGCATGGAATATGTTACCGTACATCGAAGTGTACACGATCATCAAGGAAAAGAAAGAAGCCCTCGCACCCAAGAGCGAATCGCAGTACATCGGAACCGTCGGGGATGTGATCGTCGTAACCGCGAAACTGGTTGGGATCCACCAGTACGAGACCCATTTCAGCTACTACGGCGAGACCAACTACATCTACAAGTTTACCGACGAGAACGGCAACATCATCGTGTGGAAAACCTCGTCTTTCCAGCAGATCACCGAGGGCGAAACCTACGAGATCAAGGGAAAGATCAAAGAGCATAACGAGTACAAGGGCGAAAAGCAAACCGTCCTCGCCCGTTGCAAGATTCAGTAAGTAACACGCCGAGGGCGGCACGCCGCCGCCCTCTGTGTCGCATAACGCAACCAAAAAACAAAAAAGGAGATCATCAACATGGCAGACATCAACAGCATTAACCTAACGGGTCGTATCACCCGCGACATTGAATTGAAGCAGACGCAGAGCGGGATCCCCGTCTGTTCGTTCTCTTTGGCGGTAGCCCGCCCGAAGGTCAAGGACACAACCGATTTTTTGAACATCGTCGCATGGCGGCAAAACGCGGAGTATCTTTGCAGATACGCAAAGAAGGGGAGCCGCATCGGTGTTTCGGGTGTTCTCAACTCTCGCAAATTCACCGACCCGAACGGAAGAAATCATGTGACCTTTGAGATCGTCGCGGATGAAGTGACGATTCTTGACAGCAGACAGACCGCAAACGACACCCAGCAGGGAATCGACGCGCCCGCGTTCACCGAGCCGTCCGCACCGCAGTTTGAAGAACTGAAAACGGACGACGATCTGCCCTTTTGATAACGGGGGTGCACGATAATGACCGAAATATTGAAAAAACTCCTTTCGGAGTGCATGAACAATCCCGAAAAGACCTGTCAGAGACCCGACGATGTATCGTGCGAAGGCTGCAAACACGACCTTGAAGAAAGGTGCGACATGTGCGGAAGATATGCCGCCTACCTCATTGCAAATGGCGTGATCGTGCCGCCTGTTAAGGTGAAGCAGACCGTTTGGGTATATAACCAAACGACTTGCAAGATTTATCAAAATACCGTTATTGGCATCTATGTAAATGGGGCAAGCCCGAACAGAAACGCCATCAAAGTTGAATATATCAATAAATACGGCGAATCGTCTTGCAGGAAATTTACTTGGGCGCAGATCGGAAAGCAAGTATTTCTCTCCCGAGAAGAAGCGGAAAAAGCACTTGCGGAAAGGAGCGAGAACGATGGATAAAATGCAAATGGCTTTGCGGCTTGCAAAGTGTTTCCCCCGTAGTTTCGTAAACGGCAACGGGGAGTTTATCGCTCACACCAAAGCAAACCAGTATTTCAATCTTGCAAACTGTGAAACAGAACTTGATGTAAAATGCAAGGTCATTGAGTGGTTTTCAAGGGGTGCATTTAAGAGCGAACCCTTTGACTCCGACCGTCAAAACCAAAAATTACATGAGTTTATGTTGTCGGGTATCAATAGATTTCTCGGTACTCATTTCACCGAGGACGACATGGAAACGATATACACCTACCTCGGGAACTGTTGCAACCACCACTTGACCGTCGAATTTGTCAACAGCGGGTACGATATGGCGGTGCTCGCGGAAAGGGGCAACCGATGAAAAAGAAAAAGCATGACTCGTTCAAGTTGGATGTGAAATGTAGCATTACCCCGCCCGATTGGGGCTGTATGCGTGACTTTTCGGTGTACATGAGTATCAAGGATAGATTGCGGCTCATTTTCCGATTGCTGACACAAAAAGACCTGTGGTTTAAGATCAACCGCGACATGCTATGAAAGGAGCGACCAATGAAAGAGCGTACCGAATTAAAGCCGTGCCCGTTTTGCGGCGGTGCGGCAGAAATGATAGAAATACCGCACATACCGAGAGGAACGGACTACACGCCGAGGTGCAAAAATCCGTCTTGTTGCGGAAGATTAACAAAGAAATGGGCTTATAGAGAAACCGCAGTAATTATGTGGAACAGGAGATCAACCAATAATGGGGAGCGGATAAAGGCGACCCCGTTTTCGCAAGAATATTTTGATTACATAACAGACCTTCTGACAGAATTTGACGAGTTTGGTTATGTTCCCAGCATACCCGTACCCGATCCCGAAGCGTATGCGGTAAAGTGGCGTGAAGAGATCACCAAGGCTATCGTGGAATTGAGCAAGCAGAGCGAACCATTTTCGTGCGATCACGAAAAAGGTAGCGAGTGGATCAGCGTTGAGGAGAGGTTGCCCGAAAAACTAACAAATGTCATTGTTCACGACGAAGATGGAACTGTAGGCGAAGCGTTTTACTTAAACGGTGACTATTTTGAATGGGTCGCAAACGAAAAAATGGCGTTTGTCACCCATTGGATGCCGCTTCCCGAAGCTCCGAAAGGCGGTGCGGAATGAGTTATATTATCACGCAAAAAGAAGTAATAACACGCAAAGAGCAAAAGTGTTTTGGGTGTGCGAGAACATTCCCAAGAAACACAAAAATGCTTCGTGAAACCGTAAAAGACGATATTATTTTTACTGCTTATCTTTGCCCGACTTGTCAAAAAGTTGTTTGCGAAAGAAGCGATGATGAATTTTGCGAGGGCGACCTTTACGAATTAGCCATTGAAGCCGAGCAAATAGAGAAAGGCGGTGAGTGATATGAGCAAGTTTTTCAAAAACGGAGAATTGAAAGACAAGAAGATCGTCGCCGCCCTGCACAAAGCCGCCGAGGACTACGAGAACGGCGAGATCATCGAGGTCAAGGATGTGTTGGTGGAGATCATCAACGCCATCACAGACTTTGAGAACGCCCAAGAATAAGGAGGAAATCAAAAATGAGCGCAAAGATCGAAAAGAGAATCCGCAGACTTTCCGCGAGAATATACGCGAATGACCTTGCCGAATGGGAACGCGCAAAGCCCCCGTTTTGGCGATTCATCGCCCGCCGCCGCTGGAAGAAGGAAAAGCCCGTTTACGATTCCTACGAAAAGTACATCCGCAAGAGGTACAAGTAATGGCGGGGAATGTGGCCAAGTGGGTCGTGATCGCAAAGTGTAAAGGCCGCCCGACATTCTATCGGTGCAGTCGTTGCCGAGCGGTGGTCGTGTGGCATAAAAAGACCGACTGGTGTCCGAAGTGCAACGCCATCATGCGGAACTGAAATACACAGATTTTCATATCAAAGTTTGTGCATTTTGTCAATAGAAAAATATGTCAAAGCATGGTATAATATTCAATGTTGATACGGTATGACGGTGCCGTTCAACGGTAATTGAATACTGTATCAACAAGGGCGTATTGTATGTGTAGAGCCGTCACTCTCCATACAATGCGCTTTTCCTTTTCAAAGGAGATAATCATGGAACAAATTCAATTGAAGCCGTGCCCGTTCTGCAGGAGTGAGAGTGTAAGGCTAAACTATCACCAAGCAAAATATTACGGACAAAATTGCTTCGGAGCAAAGAAAATAAAATTCACAGGGTTCATCGTTTGTAACAAATGCCTTTCCCGTGGCAAGCCTGTTTCGGTTATTTCCGACAGGGTGAATTGCCGAGGATGGGCAAAAGAACTGCGAGAAACCATGTTTCCACTTGCCGCCGAAGCATGGAACAGGAGGGCTGACAATGCCGATCAAACCCGAAAATAAAGAACGATACCCAGCAAATTGGAAACAAATCCGCGCCGACATTTTGCGCCGAGCGGATAACAAATGCGAATTTTGCGGGATTGAAAATTATACCGTGAGAGAAAACGGGAGCCGCGTTGTATTGACTATCGCGCATTTAGATCACACCCCCGAAAACTGCGCCCCCGAAAATCTGCGGGCGTTGTGCCAAAAGTGCCATAACCAATACGACGCGAAACACAGAGCCGAAACAAGGAGGTCAAAATGATGGCTGTTGTAAGAGTAAATAAGACGGGAGATTATACCGTCATGAGCAACACACATTTCAAGGAGAGAGGAATGACCTTGAAGGCAAAAGGGCTTCTGTCCCTTATGCTTTCGCTCCCCGACGATTGGGACTATTCCGTGGCGGGTCTTGTCTCCCTGTCGAAGGACGGAAAGGACAGCGTGATGAATGCCTTGACCGAGCTTGAAGATCTTGGCTATTTGAAGCGCACAAGGTTGATTGACGACAAGGGGCGTTTCGCGGGCTATGATTACGACATCTACGAACACCCGCAAACGGACGAACCGCAACAGGAAAACCCGTGTGCGGAAAACCCGAATACGGATGAACCGTTTACGGAATACCCGCCACAATTAAATACTAATATATCAAATACTAAAGAATCTAATACTAAAGAATCAAATACTAAAAAAATAAATAATAATAATAATAATAATAATAATACAATCGAATCCGAATTTGAAATCCTTTGGAAACTGTACCCCCGTAAAGAGGGCAAGAAGAACGCCCTTGCGGCCTATAAGAGGGCAAGGAAGAAGGGAACGACCTTTGAACAGGTCAAGGACGGTGTGATCGCCTATGCGGGCGTATGTAATGGTAGAGAGACCCGCTACATCAAACAGGGGTCAACATGGTTCAACGGCGAGTGCTGGAATGATGAAATAGGAGGCAACAACAATGGGAACTCACAGACTGGACGAAATACTGAAACAGGCGCAACACCTTCATGGGGTGGAACTGTCCTATAATGCACAGACAAAGGAGGAGGCGTTGGAGATTTCCCGTCGAAACTGCGAAAGTGCATGTGAATCCGTGAACAAGAGCTGCGGGAATCTCAATGAGGCCGACGGGTACGACTGTAAGGCTTGCAACAACAAGGGGTACATCGCTGTCCCCGAGCTTTACAACGGGCGGTATGATTGGGTGCAACGATCCTGCAAGTGCAAAAAAATCCGCGCCTCTATTCGCGCATTGAATCGGAGCGGCCTTGCCGATGTTGTCCACGACTACACGCTGGAAAAGTACATCGTCACAGAGCCGTGGCAACAGACCGTGATCGACGCAGCGCGGGCGTTCCTTGCAGAGGAAAGCGAGCGGACAAACTGGTTCTTTTTCGGTGGGCAGACAGGCAGCGGAAAGACCCACATCTGCACCGCCATTTCCGTCGCCCTCTTGAAGCGCGGGAAAGAGGTCAAGTATATGTTGTGGCGTGACGAGGCCAGCCGCTTGAAAAGCATGGTCAACGACGCGGGCTATCATGACGCGGTGAGAGAATACAAGACCGTCGATGTGCTCTATATTGACGATCTCTTCAAGACTGGCAAGGACGACCAGCAAATGAAGCAGATGCCGACGAGGGCAGATGTCAACCTCGCGTTTGAGATCATAAACGCACGGCAAGCGGCAAACAAGGTCACAATCATTTCGTCCGAATGTACCTTGACCGACATCATCGACATTGACGAGGCCGTAGGCGGGCGAATCAAGCAGAAATGCGGCGATCATTGTTTGAGCATCAACCCTGACAGATCGAAAAACTACCGTCTGCGGTAAAATTCTTTCGTTTTTACAATATGTTTACAAAACGCTGTAAAACTTGTTAATAATTTGGGTGTATAATTATTACATCACCGATGGCGGCACACCGCCGCCATCAATGTTGCATAAAGCGACAGAAAGAGAGGAAATGTAATGTTTTTTAGAAGAAAACCGAAAATGAAGATCGCCATTGACGAGGGGGCTTTCCTCCCTGTACGGGCGCACGACAACGACGCGGGGCTTGATCTCCGATCACCCGAAACCGTAACCGTCCCCGCTGGCGGTTCTGTCAAGATCGACACGGGCGTTCATGTCGAACTCCCCAAGGGGACGACGGGGCTGCTCTTTCCCAAAAGCGGTTTGAACTGCAAGCACGGGGTTTTGAGTTTCGGTGTGATCGACGAGGGCTACACGGGATCCATCGTCGCAAAACTCTACAACCACAGCACCGAGGACTATCACATTCTTTCGGGCGACAAGATCACTCAAATGGTCATTGTGCCCATCGTAGTGCCCCGTGAAGTCATTGTGAAGCGCATTAAGTCCAAGGGTAAGGGAACGCGCGGGGAGCGCGGCTTCGGCTCGTCGGGAAGGTAAGGAGGGCGCACATGAGGCAAGATTGGGACACATCCGCAGAGGCTGCATCCGTTCGGGTGTGTGCAAAGTGCGGAAAAAAGTTTGTACCCGCTCCATTTCACCAGTTTGTGTCATATCGTAAGCTCGGCAAAATTTACTACTGCAAATGGACTTGCTATAACCACCGTAACGACACGCCGACAAAGGTAGACGGTCGGAAAGCAAAGGCCAAAAAGGTCTTGATGTATGACCGCAACGGCGATTTCGTCAATGAGTTTGACAACGCGCAACAGGCCGCCCTTTGGCTTACAGCGCAGGGAATAAACGCAAACAACCGCCATATACAAGCGGTGTGTCGCGGTGAGCAGAAACATCATCACGGCTATTTATTCAAGTACAAGGAGTGAGATCATGGGTGCTTTCACGAAGGAGGATTTGAAGCGATTTCAAGCCGAAAGCCTCGACGATAAATTTCAACGGACGCTTGCAAAGGTGAGCGAATGGTATGTGCGCTGGAACTACGAGGTTTATGTGTCTTTCAGCGGTGGCAAGGATAGCACCGTTCTTGCGGATATTTGCGCCCGCTGGTGCAAGATCATAGGAAAGCCGCTTTACCTTGTTTTCGTAAATACGGGGCTTGAATACCCCGAGATACAGAAGCATGTCAAATTTTTTGCTCAATGGTTGCGGGACAAGTACGGCATTGAGGTCGTGCTCGACATTCTGCGCCCCGAAATGAGATTTGACGAGGTTGTGAAAACCTACGGCTACCCAATCATCGGAAAGAGCGTGGCCGAAGCGGTTGAACTCGGAAGAAACAACCTCGCGGAAGGCAAATACTCTGCTCGACTTCGATCTTTCGGGGTGACGGTTGACGAGGCGGTTTCAATGGGGCTTGAACTTCCCCCAGCCGAAATGCTTGAAAGATACGAAAAAAGCATAGACGGTTCAAAGTTTGAACGGAAGAAGTATAAAGATTTGCTCTTTGTTGACTTCCGTATTTCCGCAAAATGTTGTGATGTCATGAAAAAAGCCCCGTCTAAAGAGTATGCAAAAAGAACAGGACGAAAGCCTATAATTGCTACAATGGCCGTTGAAAGTATGCTCCGAGAAAAAAGCTGGCTACAAAACGGTTGCAACGCTTTTGACAGTAAAGACCCTTCAAGCCGTCCTATGTCGTTTTGGACGGAACAGGATGTTTTGCAATACATAAAAGAGGAGCAAATCCCTATCGCCTCTGTATATGGTGATGTTGTCTATGAAAGCGACCCCGAACAAATGAGAATCGAGGACTACGGCATCGAGGGCGGCGGGCGCGAAAAGCTCACGACGATGATCGGACGGGGTGCATCTTCTGCGCGTTTGGTTGCCACCTTGAAAAAGAGCCGTCCCGATTCCAGCGAGACAGCAGAACCCACCCGCGCCAGTATGAGTATTGCACAGGCGGCGGTGAGTACGACGAAAACGGCGTTTGGAATCCTAACAAACAAGGCCTCGGTATGGGTCATGTTTTCGACGAACTCAATAAAATCTACGGCGACGGATTCATCAAATATAAGGGGTGAGATCATGAAAGAAGCACTCGCCACATTGAGGGCTTGCAAAGCAAGCCTCACGCGGCAAGAATACAAGACCCTTTACGGGCAGATCATAACGGGCGACATCAACGCCGCCCGAAAAGGGTTGAGAAAAATCCTCAAACGAAAGGAGGCGACAGCGTGAACTACTTTACAATCAACCGACAGTTGCCGTCCCTCAATGACTATCAATCGGCTTGCCGCACCCATTGGTCGAAGGGCAACAAATTCAAAAAAGAGTTGGAGGAAGAAATCGGCTGGTATATCCGAAACGCCGTTATCAAGGGCAGATTGACCCCCGTCACCGAACAGGTTGACATCCTCATTCATTGGTACGAAAAGACCCCTAAAAGGGACACCGACAACATCCAGTCGGCCACCAAATTCATCCTTGACGCTATGAGAAAGGGCGGCATCATCAAGGACGACTCCCGAGAGTATGTGCGGCAGATTTACCACCAAATCCATGACGACGCGGTCAAGGATTGTGTGGAGGTCAACATATACAAGGCGGGTGAGCTTTGTATCAAAGTCGCGCATAGCGACAAGTAAGTGAAAATCGCACTTGAAATCCCGTTATAATGTCGCGTATCGTGACATTATTGTGGTATAATGATATTAAGACGACGAAAAAAAGACAATTCATACATGGGTTGTCTTTTCGTCGTATAAAACACGAAAAAGGCGTGATTTAATTGTCGGAAATATCGTACAAAAGGGGCGGGAGCGGGAAACTGTGCGAAGAATTCATCGTGCCGCCGTTTTCCACCCTTGACGCAAAACAAGGCTATTGGCAAAGCCGAAAAAAAGAGTGGAAAAAGATAATTCACAGCGAAGAAGGTAGAGACGACGATCTACTCGGTGACGGTCTTTTGTCACTTAACAAAAAGGCTGGCATGAAACAGCCAGCGACGAGTATTTTTGACCCTGTTTTGTGCGAAGTCCTTATAAATTGGTTTTGCCCGCCAAACGCCAAAATACTTGACCCTTTCGCGGGAGGTAGTGTGCGCGGGGTCGTTTCGTCTTTTCTCGGCCATGAATATACAGGGGTCGATTTGAGCGAAAGACAAATAAAAGCAAATTATGACGAATTCGCATCAATCAAAGGCGAATATCGTGATTTTTTCGGCGGTGAACTCACAACGCCTCGTTGGATAGTCGGAGACAGCGCAAGCATAGAAACCATAGCGGACGGGAAATATGATTTCCTCATGTCATGCCCGCCGTATGCAGACCTTGAAGTGTACAGCAACGACGAAAGAGATTTGAGCAATATGCCCTATGATAAATTCATGGAGACATACACCGCTATCGTCTCAAAGTCCGCGAAAATGCTCAATGACGATTCTTTCGCCGTTTTCGTGGTCGGTGAGGTAAGAAACAAACGCGGAATATATTATGGCCTTGTGCGCGACACCGTAAAAGCGTTTGAAAATGCTGGCCTTAAATATTACAACGATTGCGTACTTCTCGACCAATACGGCACGGCACGATTAAGAGCGGGGCGACAATTTCGGGCATTGAGAAAGGTCGTCAAAACCCATCAAAATGTACTTGTGTTTTTGAAGGGAAAAGAAAGGAACGCTGTCAACAAGTTGAGGCCGTACCGATACGAATTTATAGTGAATCCAGTCAAGTAACCAGCAAGTAAGACGAGGCCTATATATCTATGAGTAGTGCTATATATATTACATGAAATAAAGAATAGTATATATATTTATATTCGTACTATTCATGGAATTGTAGATATATAGAGTGTA
>JAEIGA010002406.1_pt1 | contig 29883 bp, 25 predicted proteins | sample 9270691 | NCBI WGS metagenome assembly JAEIGA01 (sample SAMN17057246, study PRJNA624740) | gut metagenome | biome: biome; isolation source: fecal sample | host: Bos grunniens | place: China: Xizang | collected 2019
ACGGTAGAATATTTAAAGACTTTCAATGTTCCTATATTCATTTCAGTTCAAGGTTTCTTAAGGGTCCCTGATGATGAAGTAAACGAGAATTACACTATCAGATTAGATGGCAATGATGAGCTAAAAGATATTTTTAGGGGAATCCAAGCAATTTTTCTTGATGAAGAAGAAGCGAATATCATGTGTTTGGACTTTGATGTAGATGAGATTGTGGTAACTAACGCTTCTCATGGTTCTAGAATAATCGCAGATGGAGAGATTAAAATTGATGCTGTAATGTGTGATGATGTTGTTGATACAACTGGTTGCGGGGATACATATATGGCAGCATATATTTCACAAAGATTATTGTTGAAATCCCCTAAAAATTCAGGCGACTTTGCTTCTGAGATTGCTAGTCATAAAATTGGATATGATGGTCCTTATAAAATGAAAAAATAAATAATTCTTTAAAATTATTGAAATGCTATTTTAAAAACATTCATTTTTAATTTTTAGTAGTTTTTAACTAAATTTACTTAATTTAGAAAACTTTATTAATTAATATTATTATATTTATATAATGTATTTTTGAATTTTTTAAACACTACAAAGGGTCATCATGTCAATTAAGTCAGATAATATAATCGAAAAGGAATTTAAAAACTTACGTAAGGAGCTTTTGGATTTAACTTTAAGAAATCAACTCCTTAACTTCAAATCAAGAGCTAAAACTATCACTATAGTAAATCAATCCCCTACAAATCTTTTTCAAACATTAGTGCTGCAAGAAAATAAGATGTATTTTGTGGCGAATAAAAAAGATAAGGAAGAAGATAAATCTTCAGTTTGGGACCACATTCCATTTGACTTTTCCAAGTTTTCGGAAGGAGATAAAAAGTTAGCAACTGATTTGACTCCAAAGGAACTCCAAAAGAGATTATATTACATCAATAACCAAGCTAAGACAATGCTTCAGGAGCAAGGTTATAATATTTTATATCTGGCCATTGGTTTTTTAGTCTGGAAAGACAAATCAAAACCAAGACAGAAAAATAAGGCTCCTTTAGTGCTAATTCCAGTTTCAATGGAGAGGAAAAAAGTAGGTGAATCATTTAACCTCGAATGGACTGGAGAAGATATTCAAACCAATATTTCACTTAAAGCAAAACTATTTGAAGCAGGCATAGAGCTTCCTAACTTTGAATTTAAGAGATATGGTGAAGTCATCGACCATTATATTGCAAATGTAAGGCGTGCAGTTAGCCGTATGGATGGATGGGAAGTTAATTCTGATGTAGCTTTAGGTTTCTTTAGTTTCACTAAATTTGTAATGTATAATGACCTAAATCCTAATGCTTGGGAGGACAATGTTGATTTAACTAAAAATGAATTAATCCAAGCTATTTTCAATCCTGCCAAAAATGATCAGGAATCATTTAGGGAAGAGGATATCGATTCACGCTTAGAGTATCAGAATATGTATCAGGTTTTAGATGCTGATTCATCCCAAATTGCCGCAATTCAGGATGTTAAGGCAGGACGAAACCTTGTTGTAGAAGGTCCTCCAGGAACCGGTAAATCACAGACTATCGTAAACTTGATAGCTGAACTATTGGCCGAAGGCAAGTCCGTTTTGTTTGTTTCAGAAAAAATGGCTGCATTAGATGTTGTAAAGGACAGATTGACTGGTGTAGGATTAGGAAAATTCGTCTTGGAATTGCATTCACATAAGACAAGACGTAAAAAATTCTTAAAGGACTTGCAAAAGGCAACCAATGTGCGTGCACAGGAGCCGTTAAACATTGATCAGACTATCCGTAAGTTGGAAACTTTGCGTCGTCAACTTGATGATTACTCTCAAATTATTCACAAGCCTGTATTTGCCGTAAACTTATCTGCATTCCAGCTATATGGTATGAAAGAGTCTGCTGATGACCATTTTGCAACTAAAGGCACACTAATGCCATTAGTCAGATTTGAAAATCCTGAATCCATTAGCTTAAAAGATTTGGATGACATGAAAATAGCTTTGGAAAACTTGGCAGAATTGTATCAGACAATTTCCAAAGAAAACCCTTGGAGCAAATGTGCTCCAAAAAGCTTGCTTCCCGCTGACTTAAGGGAAATTGAAATGTTGATTAATGACACCCTATTCGCTTTGGACAATTTCTTGGTTGAGCGCGGAAGAGTTTATGATATTTATGGAATTAAAAAGCCGGATACCTTAAATGAGTTTCAAAATTCACTTTCTGCATTTGAGATAATCAAGTCTCAAAATGCCGAATTGATAGATGGAAGCATACTGAAGTCAGGTGCATGGAATAATAACAATGAGGATGCATTTAAATTAATTCAAGAGCTTCAAAGATATCAGAAATACTCTGGAATTTTAAATAAATTCAACCAAAGCATTTTTCAGGCAGACATTGATAGGTTGATATACGAGTTAAGAAATATTTCCAATAAAAAGTTCAGATTCTTTAACAACAAGCAACATATTGAACTTGTTGAGCCATATTATGCTTATCCAGTAAATGAAAGTATCGATGAGATTATAAGAGATTTGCAAGAAGCGAAAACAGTTATTAAAATGAGAAGGAATTTGGAAGCTAATGAAGCATTAGGCCAAAAATATTATGGTGCTTATTGGCATTTGAACGCCAATATTGATGATTTAAAAGCAATTGCAAAATGGATGAATGAATTTACTGCTCTTGTTCGTCAAGGAACATTCTCTGAAAATACTATTGACCTAATGAGCAAAGACTTATTTGATATTAATCCCGAAAGAGACCTTGCAGAGTATATTGATTCTGGAGAGGAATTTGTAAGAATCCTATCGAAACTTAAAGATAAATTGAACCCTAGAAGCAAGCTGATATTCAAAAGGGAAACTGGTGATGTTCCTTTTGAGGCATGGCAAGAACAATTGTACAACTGGAGAGGACAATTATCAAGTCTTCACTTATGGTCTCAGTACTTAAATACAAAAAACGCTCTAAAAACTTCCAATGCTAAAATGTTTGTGGATTCTATTGAGAAAAGAAACATTAAAAAGGAAGATATTGAAGCATTGGTTGAAGGAAACTTTGCAGATTCACTTTTAAATATATTATTTGTTGAAAATCATGAATTGGCAACATTTGTTGGTGAGCTTCATGAAAATAGAATTCGTGAATTCAGGGACTTGGATAAGAAGATTTTGGTTTTAAACCGTAAAAGAATTTACCATAAATTAAACAGCAATATCCCAAAAATCTTTGGCGGAACTGAAAATCCACAAGCTAAGATTCTTGCAGGTGAATTTACAAGAAAAAGCGGACATATGCCGGTTCGAAAGCTATTGGAAAAAGCGGGTGGAATGATAAAACAAATCAAACCTTGTTTTATGATGAGCCCATTATCCATTGCCCAGTACTTGGATCCAACAAACGAGGAATTGCAGTTTGATGTAGTTATTTTTGACGAAGCAAGTCAAGTAAAACCGGAAGATGCACTTGGTGCATTTATGAGAGGTAAAACCGCTGTTGTTATGGGGGATACCCAACAATTGCCTCCAACTTCATTTTTCGACCAGATGTCAGATGCTGAAAGCGATGAAGAGGAAGCAACATCACTTGATATGGAAAGTATCCTGCATTTATGTAAATTGTCATTCCCTGTTAAAATGCTTAAATGGCACTACAGATCACGCCACGAATCATTGATTACAGTTTCAAATAGGGAATTCTATGACGATGACTTATTGGTTTATCCTTCACCTTCACACAATGACCCTGAATTAGGTTTAAAATTCCATTATAATCCAAATACTGCATATCATAGAGGTTCATCTTCTGCAAACCCTCTTGAAGCTGAAGATGTTGCGGATGAAATTTTCAATCACTTTGAAAAATATGGAGATACAAAAAGCTTAGGTGTTGGAACATTCTCTGTTGCACAAAAAAACGCAATTTTAGAAGCATTAGAAGTAAAACGTAAAGAAAGACCTGAATTCGAACCATTATTTTCAGATAATAAAGAAGAAAGATTCTTTGTTAAAAACCTTGAAACAATTCAAGGTGATGAAAGGGATGTTATTCTAATTAGTGTGGGATATGGATTTGATGAAGACAGGAAAATGTCACTCAACTTCGGTCCTTTAAATCAGGATGGTGGAGAAAGACGTTTGAATGTATTGATTACACGTGCAAGAGAAAAGTGTGTTGTATTTTCAAACTTTAAGGCATATGATATGAAATTAACAGCAAATCCTCCTTATGGTGTAAAATCTTTAAAAGAATTTTTGGAATATGCTGAAAACTTAACATTGGGGACTCATGTTGGTGATGCATACTCTCATGAACCGTTTGAAGATGCAATTGCTAACTTTTTAGAGGAAAACGGTTACACAGTTGACAGACAAATCGGTTGCGCTGGATTTAGAGTTGATTTGGCAATTGTTGATGATGAAAATCCTGGAAAATATATCTTAGGAATCACAACTGATGGAAAAATGTATTCCTCAAGTAAAGTAGCACGTGACCGAGATAGGCTTCGTGAACAAGTATTAAACGGTTTAGGATGGAAGCTATACCATTTATGGTCTACTGACTGGTACAGGAACAGAGACCTTGGACGTAAAAAGCTTTTAGACTTTGTTGAAAAATCCATTCGTCAAACTCGCGCAGAAGAAAAACGCAAATCTGAAGAAGAAAAAAAATTAGCTGAAAAAAGAAGAATTGAAGCTGAAAAAAAAGCTGAAGAGTTACGTATAGCGCGTGAAAGAGAAGAAGCCGAACAGCAATCACAAGATGACATTAACATTGAGGATATTGGCCCTTCCGAATTTGTTGAAGTTGAAAAAGTTGATGACATATTGGAAAAACCAATCGATGTAAGTGAAATTGACCCATCAGAATTCTTTGAAGATGAAAAAACAATTAATCATGATAATATTATAAAAGAAACTCCTTCTGAGTTTGTTGATGTTGAGCCTTCTAGTGGTGGGGGTGTTGTTGAGGAAACTCCTTCTGAGTTTGTTGAATTTGAACCTTCAACTAACGAATCATCCGAAAAATCTGCTGAATTCACTCCACAAGAGGATGCTGATAATGGAAAAATCCCTAAAGAGGATATTGTTGATCAATCAGATGTGGATGAAGATAGTGAAGTGTGGGAATCAGATGAAGGTGTATCTCCAGAAGATAATGCTGAAGTATGGGAAAATGATAGGGATTATTCTGAAGAATCAGATAAACCTCTTTCAGATGTCATCACAGATAAATTTAAATCAATCTTAAAATCAGATGAAGAAGGCAATGAAAATGAGAAAGATTCAATTTTCTCATCCATTAAATTCACTAAAGATTTGGGCGAAGACTCAGATTTCGAAAAAGATTTTGAAGAACCTGTAACAGAAGTCGTTAATGAAGAAGTATTTGACAAATCAGAACAACACATTGTCGAAGATGATTTTGATGAAACTACAAAATATGAGGAAGATGAGATAATAACACCAAAATTCGGCACTAAAATTGATTTGGGTTCTGATGATGATTATATTGTTGTTGATCATAGTGATGATGAAGTAGTGGATAAAACAGTTCAAAGTAAGTCTGAAGAGATTTTTGAGGATACTGTTGATTTGGGTTCTGATGATGATTATATCTATGTTGATCACAGTCATGATGACGAACGTATAATGGATGATGAAACTGATAAATATGATTTTAAAGAGGATTTAGGCAAACAAGAAAAAGTAAATGAAATACATGAAGAAGAACAAAAGCCTAGATCTAGAATGGGAAGCAATGTAAAATCATTTATTTCTGGCATTATGGCAGGTGAATCAAAATTAGAATCTAAAGAAATTGAAACTTTTAAAGGTGAAATAATTGAAGAAGATGAAGTTCAACAATTTAAACCTGCTCCTAATGATGATTCTGTTGTCGAAGCTGAAATTGTAAGTGATGATGAGTTAAATATTTTCACTGATGATTCATTAGGCAAATATGATGATGAACTTGAAAGACCATCTCCTAAAATGGATTATACCGAAGGGGATGAATTAAATATTTTCACTGATGACTCACTTGGTAAGGGCAAAAGAACTAATGATATTGTAGGCAAAGCTAAGGAAGAGTTCATAGATGATATATTTTATGATGAAGAGTTAAAAAGGGAAGTTTATAAAGATGAATTAGCTGATGATAATGAAATTCATCAAGATGAGGTATTTGATAATGACATTAATGAGGAAACCCCACAGAATAATGCAATATTTGATGGTAATGATTTAGATTATAATATTAAAGAGGAAACAGTTCCTGATGATGTTGAGTTTGAAGGTAATGATTTAGATTATGATATTGAAGAGGAAGTTTCTCAAGATGGCGAAGTAATTATTGAAGATAATCATGAATTTGATATTGAAGTGGAAGAAAGTATTAAGGAAGATATGGGTGATGGAGTTACTTACTATCAGGGTTCAAATGATGTTAAAAGTAAACTTAGAAAAAATAATTTCTACTATGAAGAAGAAAAGCCTAGATCAGTTCGTGATTCAATTAGGGGAATCAAAAAAGATATGCAATATATCAATAAATCCTTAAAGGAAATCGAAAATCCAACTAAAATTGATTATGTTTCAGTAGTGGATAGGACAGAAGAATATGACCCTAATGACTATTTAAGTAGACCTAGTGATGATGATTCTGATATAATCATTGAAAAAGAAGAAGGTTTAACCTTTGCAGAGAAAGAAGAACAAAGAATAGAAAAAGAAATGAGGATGGAAGCTCTCAGAAAAGATGTATCTGATGAAAAAGATGTTATTGTGCCTGTTCATGAACAAGCAAGAAGAGAAGAACTCAAAGACCAAGCTCTTGAAGATATTATTTTAAGTGCTAATGAGGATTATAGGGAAATTGAAAAGCAAAGACATAGGCAGGATAATCAATTGAAGGCATTTGATGACCAAATTCTTCCAGGCAAAAGAAAAATGGAAGATGAAATAATTGATTATGTTGAAGTCGAGGACATAGGCATAAATTCATCTGATGAGCTATACAAACAACCAATTGATAAAGTGGCTAAATCTATTAAGGAAATTGTTGATGTTGAAGGTCCAATTCATGTTAGTGAAGTAACTAAAAGAGTTAAGGATTCATGCAATATTAAAAGAGCGGGTTCTACTTTGAAAAAACGTGTCAATGCAGCTATTGATGAAGCTGAAAACTCAGGAGATATAATTAAAATTGGAGACTTTTTATATGATGCATCAAATAACAATATTGTTATAAGAAAAAGGAATAAGCCAAATATTGATTTAATTTCAGATGAGGAAATAGCTAAAAGCATTGAAACTGTATTGATTCACAAACCGGGAATCACTACAGGCCAAATTGCAAAAGAAACTTCACGCAACTTTGGATTTAAATCAACTTCTAAAAAGACTGCAACCAGAATCAACAGTGTATTGGATTTAATGATTGCAAACAATAAAGTTAAAATAGAAAACGATATAGTTGAGCTTAAATAGGTTTTTACATGTCAACTAAAATCAAATCTCCCGACAATTTGCCAAATAAACCTGGTGTCTATATAATGAAGGATGATGCAGACACCATAATTTATATTGGTAAAGCTAAAAGCTTAGTCAAACGTGTCAAATCTTATTTTAGGGAAAAATTGGACCGGCCAAAGACTCAAATACTAATGAGTCATTTTGATAGTTTAGAGTATATTGTGACTAATTCTGAAAAAGAGGCTTTGATTTTAGAGGCTACATTAATTAAAAAGCATCGGCCACGCTATAATGTCCAGCTGAAGGATGACAAAAGATATCCATATGTTAAGATTACTGATGAAGAGTTTCCAAGATTGGTCATCACAAGAAACGTTACAAAAAACGGAGTCTATTTTGGTCCGTTTACTGATGTGGGTTCTGTTAAGCAAACTGTTAAATTTCTAAAATCCTTATTTAAAATTAGAACATGCCGTAACATGAATGGGCCTTGTCTAAACTCACAGATTGATTTGTGTTATGCCCCATGTGATGGAAAAATTAGTAAAGAGGAATACGGTGAAATTATAAATAAAATTGATTTGTTTTTTCAGGGTAAATATTCCACAATCGTAAACAACCTTAAAAAGGAAATGGTTGAAGCTGCTGATAGGGAAGAGTTTGAAAAGGCAGCAGTCATTAGAGACCAGATTACATCAATTGAAGAAATCATGGAAAAACAATTCGTTGACTTTGTTGACGATGATTTGGACCAGGATGTTATAGCTATTGCTCCTAGTGAAAATGAGGTTATAGTTATTATAATGCCAATTAGAAACGGTAAAATTGTAGGGCGCGATGACTTTTTGATGAGCGGATCGCAATATGATTCATCTTCTGAAATAATGTTTTCATTTATTCAACAGTATTATGGTTATAATAGACATATTCCCAAACAAATCCTTTTGGATGAAAATATAGATGAAAAGGAATTGCTTGAAGAGTGGTTAAGTGATTTAAGGGGAAATAAAGTTACAATTAAAGTTCCACAAAAGGGTGTTAAGTTAAGGCTTGTAAAGATGGCTAAGAAAAATGCTGAAATTATTAAGCACCAAAAGAAAAATATGGAAAATTCACTGATTGAGCTTAAAAAATACCTTAAGCTTGAAAAAGTGCCTCATGTAATCGAAGGATATGATATAAGTAATATTTCTGGCCAATTTGCTGTCGGTTCAAAAGTGTCCTTTAAAGATGGAAAACCCTATAAAAAAAGGTATAAACATTTTAGAATGGAAACTCCAGGACCTAACGATTTTGCCATGATGGAGGAATTATTGACTCGCAGATTGAAATTGATTGATTCTGATCCCGAACCTGACCTAATGGTGATTGATGGTGGTAAAGGACAGTTGGGCATGGCTTGTGGCGTGTTGGAAAAGTTAAATCTTACTCATATTCCTGTCATTGGTATTGCAAAAGAATTTGAAGAGATATATCTTCCAAACACTAAGCGTCCAATTATTATTCCTAAAAATAATAAAGCATTGCATCTGCTTCAGCAAGTAAGGGATGAATCTCATCGTTTTGCAATAACCTATCATAGAAAACTGCGCAGTAAGGATATTTCAGCCTCTTCACTTGATGATATCGTTGGAATTGGTAAAAAAAGAAAGATTGCTCTTTTAAAAGAATTTGGAAGCATTGAAAATATTAAAAAGGCGTCAATTGAGGAATTAGCTAAAACCAACGGCATGAATCAAAAAACGGCTGAAAATGTCTATAATTATTATCACTAATGTTAAATTATTTTTAATGAAAAATAACTAATTTTCCATTAAGTTTAAATATAATAATTTTAATAAAGTTTTTATAAGAAATGAAAAGGGATTATGATTTATGGTTAAATGTCCACGGTGTGGGTATGAAAATTCATTCACCGCCGTATATTGTGATAATTGTGCCTATCGCCTAACGGAATCCAACGGGAAATTATTCAATAATAAACGGAAAAGTGGTTGGGACATAGGTATTGCTAAAAAAATTGTTATTGTACTTGGAATTATTATTATAGCGCTGTTACTCTTCTCTTTTGTATATAATAACACTCAACCATCTCATAATGAAACTTTAAACATCATTACTGCAGATGGTAGTATTAAAGAAACTTCTTCTTATCCATATGTTGCTGTCATTGACTACGAAGGAAATTGGTATGCTGAAATGGGAAATCCTAATTTTCTTGTAAAAAAATCTGGTTATGGTTCAGATCAATTCAATCTTGATTGTGCTTCATGGGATAGGATATGTATTGATGCTTATAGATATGATGGTATGGGAGAATTAAAAGTGCAGCTTTTAAGAAATGGTGAAGTTGTAGCTGAAAATTCAACTACAAATGGTTCAAGCAGGGTTGTATTGAATTACAATTTTTAAAATTATTCAATTTGATTAATTTTTTTCTGCAATAAGTCAATTAATTCATCAGTCTTATATAATCTAATTTCTTGTTCTTCCTTATCTTTAAATATTTGATAAAATTTGATAAGGTCGCTACATAACTGGTCGTATTGAATATTTAGTGTGTTAAATGTATTCATTAGTGTAACTAGTTTATCTTGTTCTATTGGTTCGGGTTCTCTTAAAATCCTTTCAATATTTACAAAATGAGTTTCAATCATAAGTTTTTCTTCTTCTAAGCTATATTGATATTCTTGAATTTTATTTTCACTAGCCATTATATCACGTTTTTTCATTAATTAATATAAAATATAAATACTTTCATTAATAAAAATTTGTATTAATATAAACGGGGCATAAAGAATGATAAAAGTTGAAAATGTAAGCAAAGATTATAAATTAGCTGATGGAACAAAAGTTAAAGCACTTAAGAATGTTAGTATTGAGGTTAAAGAAGGCGAAATTCTTGGAATCATGGGAAAAAGTGGTTCCGGTAAAACTACCCTTTTAAGAGCCATTAGAGGTGTAGAACATATTGATGAAGGAAGCATTACAGTTGGTGATGTGAGCATTAACCAAGATTCTTCTCAATTTTATTATAATAAACTCAAAAAAGAAACAGCAATCCACCTTCAAAGGTCATTTGGGTTATGGCCGGATACTGTACGTGAAAATGTCTTGAGAAAGTTATATGCCAGAAGATATTTTGATGAAGGGGATACTAATTTTGAGGTTGCTGAAAGTGAATTCGGTGAGGAAGCTGATGAAATTCTGGAACTTGTTTCATTAACTCATAAAAAAGACCATTATGCATCCGTTCTCAGTGGTGGTGAAAAGCAAAGATTGATTATGGCAAGGCAACTTGCAAAACAACCTAAAGCTTTACTTCTTGATGAACCTGCAACTATGGCATGCCCTAAAACAAAACAAGAAATCTTAGATGCTGTTAAAAAGATTAATAAAGAGTTAAATATTTCAGTTATTGTTGTTTCTCACTTGCCTGATGTTCAAAAATATTTGGCTGATAGAGTCATTTTGCTTGAAGACGGCGAAATTGTTGATGAAGGAACTCCGGATAGAATCTGTGATGAATTTATGGAAGGCATGGATGATATTGTAGATATCCAGAATATTGCAACTGATGAAGATGTAATAGAGGCAAAAGATATCTTCAAAAGATTCTATTTGTTGACAGGCGGTGAAGTTTTACAAATTGAAGATATAAACTTCAAGGTTCAAAAAGAGAATATCTTAAGCATAATAGGTCCGAGTGGTGCTGGAAAAACTGTACTTTTAAGAATGCTTGGCGGACTTGATGATCCTGATGAGGGAGAAGTGTTGTACAAAATTGATGGTGAAGATGAATGGGCTGATATTGATATTCCTGGCATTAATCGTATGAAGATAAGATCCAAATTAGGTTTTATGCATCAGGAATTTGCATTGAGCCATTATGCAACAGTTTTGAACCAATTGGCTGTACGTTTAGGATATAAAAATGAGGATATTGTAAAAGAAGCACAGGAACGAGCTAGAAAAGTTGGCCTTAGTGAAGAATTATTGGATTCATTTTATTTACTCACAGACCTTCCTGAAACTGAAGCAAGGGATCGTTTAAGACAAGTAGGGCTTGATTCCGATATTTTAGATGATTTATTCCCAAGATTCCCAGAGACTGCAACAAAAGAAGCGGTTGCAGATATTTTCGAAAGTCTTGATTTGGACATGGATATTTTGCATAGGAAATCTTATGAATTGTCAGGTGGTCAAAAGGTACGTGTCATGCTTGCATTGATTTTAGTTTCAAGGCCTAAATACTTGCTTTTAGATGAACCGTTTGGAGATTTAGACCCAGTTACTTTAAGAGATGTAACCAATGCCCTTAAAAAGATTTCAAAAACTTATGGCATTACTATTGTAATGATTTCACATAATACTGACTTCATTAAGGAGTTAAGTAATAGAGCCATATTTATGGATGATGGAAAAATCATAGATGATAGTGAAGATATCGATAAGATTGTTGAAAATTTCATTGATTTCTGTCATGCGGATTATCTCAAAGGGTGATTAGATAATGTTTGAGGTGATAATGGTTCCTGTTGATGGGTCTGAATATGGTTATGAGGCAGCGGAAGTGGCTATTGAAATTGCTCAAAAATTCAACTCAAAAATCGCTGCGGTTCATGTATTGGAAGAGTTTTCGTTCAATAGCTATGATTTGGAAGAGGATTCAGGTGATGCTATTTTAGCAAAAATTACAAAAATGGCTAATGATGTTGGAGTTGAAGTTACCGAACATCTGCTTACAGCTGATCCATTAAGGGACATGAAGTTCATTGCAGACCAAACCCGTGCAAATTTGATTGTTATTCATGCTCATGGTGCTAATAATCATAGATTTGTCTCATTTGACGAAAATGATGTTTCCGATACACAAATAGGTTCTGTTAGTGAAAGACTTTTGAGAAATTCTACTGTACCTGTTTTATTGATTAAATAATACTTTAACACTTATTTTTCTTTTTTTATACATTTTAAATAGTTATTTTTTACTTAACTTTTTATATTATAATAAATATATTAAATATAACATAAATTTTTAAGATTAAAGGAGATATTTTATGATTGTAAAAGATTGGTGCTCATTTTGCGGTGAGTGTGCTGGAGTTTGTCCAAGAAACTTGATTCAAGTTAGAGAATATTCATTGATCTTTAATGATGAGGATTGTAAAGAATGTGACACATGTATTAAGGCATGTCCAATAAATGCATTAGAAAAAGAGGATTGATTATATGATTGAAACTGATGTAATTGTAGTAGGTTCCGGACCTGCAGGATCCAGTGCAGCTAAACACGCTGCATTAGGCGGAGCAAAAGTAATTTTAATGGATAAAAAATCTGAAATCGGAGCACCGAAAAGATGTGCTGAAGGTGTTTCAATTCAAGGACTTGAAAAATTAGGCATTGAACCTTCACCTCGTTGGGTTACTCAAGAAATCCAAGGTATCAGAATCCAAACTCCCGATGGGACAGATGTTTGGATGACCAGTGAAGAGGTTAAAATACCTGAAGCAGGCTACATTTTAGAAAGAAAAGTATTTGATAAGCATATGGCAATGGATGCCGCTAGAGCTGGTGCGGAAATCAGAATCAAAACTTTAGTCACAGGCATTGAAAAAATTGATGATGGTTATATTGTTATCACAGAATGTATGGGTGAAGAAATTATATATAAATGTAAAATATTGATTGCTGCTGACGGTCCTGAAGGCCATGTTGCAAGATGGGCAGGATTAAGGCCAGCCGCAAAGCCTAAGGAAATGGAATCAGGTGTTCAATATGAAATGTGTAATGTGGAATTTGAAAGACCTGGTGTCATTGAATTTTACTTAGGATCATGCGCTCCTGGAGGATATGTATGGATTTTCCCTAAAGGAGATGACATTGCAAACGTTGGTTTGGCAATTTTACCTCATAAAGCTGAAAAAACAGCAAAAGAATATTTGGATGATTTTGTTGCAACTTGCCCTTACTTAAAGAACGCTCAAGCTGTTGAGATGAATGTGGGCGGGGACCCTGTAGGTGGAATGACCAAAAAACTTTATGATGACAACATTCTAGTCTGTGGAGATGCTGCCGGTCAAGTAAACCCATTGACTGGTGGAGGAATTATCTCAGGTATGACTGGTGGAATGTGTGCAGGTCAAGTCGCTGCTCAAGCTATTAAGGAAGATTGTTCTAAAAAATTCTTAAAACAATATGATGAAATGGCACATGCGGAATTAGACCATGACATTAAAAGGTATAAAAAAGTACAAGAGTACTTGCTTACCTTATCTGATGAAGAATTGGACAGCATTGGTCATGCATTCCAGGATGAAAGCTTTGAGAAGATTTCAACAACTGAAATCGTTAAAAAATTGATTAAAGTATCTCCAAAAGCTTTACTTAAATTAGGCAAATTTGTTTAGGTGTTGAAATTGATTTTAGTTACAGGTGGAGCAGGTTATATAGGTTCTCATACTAATAAAGCATTGCATAATGCAGGCTATGACACTGTTGTAGTTGATAATCTTTGTAAAGGTTATGAATCCTTTACAAAATGGGGAAATTTTGAAAACTATGATTTCGGAAGCAAAGATATACGTGAAGTTTTCGAAAAATATGATATTGACGGTGTTTTTCACTTCGCTGCTTTTTCATCTGTTGCAGAATCTGTTAAAATGCCTCAAAAATACTTTAAAAATAATTATAAAAATACACTGAATCTTCTTCAAATTATGAGGGAATTCGGTGTAGATAAATTTATTTTATCTTCAACCGCTGCTGTATATGGGAATCCTAAAAAGGTTCCGATAACTGAAGACCAAGAATTAAAACCAATTAATCCTTATGGACACTCCAAGTTCATCACTGAAAAGGCTTTAGAAAGAGAAGTTGAAAAAGGTGATTTCAATTATGTATCCCTTAGATACTTTAATGCGGCGGGATGTGATTTTGATTGTGAGATAGGGGAATTACATGACCCTGAAACTCACTTGATTCCATTAGTCTTAGATGCAGCTATTGGAAAACGCGAATCTATTTCCATTTTTGGTGATGATTATGATACTCCTGATGGAACTTGCATTCGTGATTATATTCATGTAAATGATTTGGCTGATGCACATATCAAGGCATATGAATACTTATGTGATGAAAATGAATCAAATATTTTCAATTTAGGTAATGGGGAAGGTTACTCTGTTCGTGAAGTCATTGACATGTGCAAAAAAGTCACAGGATGTGACTTTGAAGTCAAAGTGGATGAACGCCGTGAAGGAGATCCTGCCATTTTAATCGCCGATTCTACTAAAATTAAAGAAAAATTAGGCTGGTCTCCTCAATATAATTTGGAGCAGATTGTAGAATCTGCTTGGAAATGGCATGAAAAAATGAATGTGATTTAGGTAATATTCATGGAAAACGGAAATCATGAAACAAAAATTGACGTTCGTATAATTGTGTCTGGTTTGGATATTGCGCAGCTTGTTTCAAAAGCTGTCAATAATATTCAACTTGAAAGAGATTATAATATTGTTGTTTCTTCAATAATCCCTACTGTAGAACTTGATATTGTTAAAAAGGTTGCAGGTGGTGCGGATATTCTTCTAATTGGAGGATACGGTCATGATGAAACATATAATATTCTTTTCAATGAACTAAAAACTGATTTTAACAATATTGGCTTATTTGATTATAACAGCATCATTGTTGAAGATGAATCAATTGATGATAAATTGGCTGAAAAAGAGATTCTAAATTCAATAATAAAGTCCACATTATCCTATTCTTTAAATCTAATTAATATTCATGCACTAGAAAATAAGCTGATGAAAGTAACCCATAATTACAATAATCTTTTGGATGATTATAATCAGACAGTTAAGGAAAATGAAATTCTAACTCAGGAGAATAATGAATTAAGGGAAGATATCTCCGAAGTCAAATCTGATTTTAACGCATTTAAACTACGTTATGAAGACATATACTCCAAGAAAATTCTTGAAATTTTTAGCTTATATGACTTGTGGCAGGATACTTTCAGGCAGGATTTGAAGGATGAGGAGAGAATCGTAATCGCAACAGATAAATTTAAACCGGACAATGTTATTGTTGGCCAAGGTTTTATTGCAGCTGAATCTAAATCCAAAGCTATAGAATGGTTAAAAATTGTTAGAACTGCACTAATATTTGTGGATGATAATTCTGATGACTTAATCAAGGATTTGAGTTCTGATAGCGAACCTAAAGTTCCGGAAGTTAGAGATGATTATGATATTTCCAACACTTTTGAAAACTTTTGGGATTAAAACAATTATAATTTTATACTAGTTTTAAGATAACTATAATTATAATATTTAATAAGGAGTTAGCAAATGCAAGGTGAGATAGAAGATAAGTGTGGTATTGTTGGGATTCACTGCAGTGATAATTCTAAGAATGTCGCATCTTTTGTGTATTATTGTTTGTATGCTTTACAGCATAGAGGTCAGGAATCAGCAGGAATAGCTACTTTTGATTCAAATCATGGTTTAAAATATTACTGTGGAATGGGTTTGATAACTGATGTGTTTAGAGATTATGAAATCCAAACTCTACAAGGTAATATGGCTATTGGCCATGTAAGATATTCAACTACAGGTCAATCAAAAATAGAAAATTCACAACCTTTTGTCATTGATTTTGGTGATGGATTTATTGCAATGGCACACAATGGAGATATTGTTAACTCTGAAGAGTTAAGAAATGAACTTCTCAATGAAGGATTTTATTTCAAATCCGATTCTGATTCTGAAGTAATTTGTTACATGCTTAAAAAAGAGCATTATGATAACAATAAAGATGTTTTAGCAGCTATTGAAGCAGTATGCAAAAAACTTGTAGGTTCATATGCATTAACAATTTTGGTTGATGGTAAATTATATGGTGTAAGGGATCCTATGGGAATTAAACCTTTAGCTGTTGCAAAAAGAGATGATGAATTCATTCTTGCTTCTGAAACTGTTGCATTTGACGTAATCAATGCTGAATTTATTAGAGATGTCAAGCCAGGTGAAATTGTATACTTTGAAAATGATGAACTTAACTCCCATATGTTGGAAAGTGCAGGCAGTTGCAAGATTTCACACTGTATGTTTGAATATGTTTACTTTGCAAGACCTGACAGTACAATTGATGAGAAAAATGTTTACCAGACCAGAATGAATATCGGTGAACAGTTATGCAAATTATATCCTATTGATGCTGATGTTGTAATTCCAGTACCTGATTCATCAATTCCTGCAGCTATTGGATACTCAAGAGCTTCCGGAATTCCTTATGGTGAAGGATTAATTAAAAACAGGTATGTCGGAAGAACATTTATTATGCCGACTCAAGAAGAACGTGAGTTAGCGGTCAGACTTAAATTAAATCCTATTAAATCAGCTTTAAAAGGTAAAAAGATTATTTTAATTGATGACAGTATTGTAAGAGGAACTACCTCCAAAAAATTACTAGACCTTGTAAAAGAAGCTGAACCGGCTGAAATTCACTTTTTAGTAGGTTGCCCACCGGTCATATCTCCTTGTTATTATGGTGTAGCAATGGCAACCAAAAAAGAATTAATTGCAGCAAACTTCAGTACTGAAGAAATTCGAAAACAATTAGGCATTGATTCATTAGGATATATTACTCTTGAATCTTTAGTTGAAGCAATTGGAATGCCTAAGGAAGACTTATGCTTAGGTTGTGTTAACGGAGAGTATCCTACTGAAATTCCTGAGGGTCTTGAAGCTGAAACTTACTATAAACCTTAGATATTATGGTTGAACTATTAGCTCCTGCCGGAAATTTTATTTCACTGCGTGCTGTTTTAGAAAATGGTGCAGATGCAGTTTACTTTGGCCTAAATAAGTATAATATGAGGGCCAATGCTAAAAATTTTTCTTTAGATGAACTTGAGGATGTATCTAAAATAGCTAAAGAGTATGGGGCTAAAACTTACCTTGGCACTAATATTATTTTGAATGAAAAACTGGCATGTGAACTTGAAGGCAACCTGGAGATTATCTCTTCATCGGAGATAGATGGTTTGATTTTATCTGACATTGGATTAATTGAAGACACAGTATCTCATGGCCTTGAAGCTCACATCAGCGTTCAGGAAAATGTAACTAATTCTTATACGCTTAAAACCCTTAAAAAACTGGGTGCAAAAAGAGCTATTTTATCACGTGAACTTTCCTTAGGGGAGATTACAGAAATCGCCAAAAAATCTCCGATTGAAACAGAAATCTTTGTTCACGGAGCTATCTGCATGGCAATTTCCGGACGATGCTTTTTAAGCTACGGCCTTTATGGAAGAAGTGCGAATTGTGGTGATTGCCTACAGCCTTGCCGAAAAAACTGGACATTGACTTATGAAGAGGGTGATGACAATGTCATTAACTTTTCAGATGTTGAAGATGAAACATTCATCATAACCGGAAGTGATGACGGAAGTTATAGAACCAACTTTTTTTCACCAAAGGATATGTGCATGATTGAATACATCCCTGAACTTATGAAAAGCGGTGTTGATTCTTTTAAAATTGAGGGAAGGGCACGCAGTCCGGACTATGGGGCGATGGTAACAGGAATTTACAGGCAAGCTATTGACGATTATGTTAAAGATCCATTAAGCTATGAAGTTAGGGATGAATGGATGGAAGAGCTTGGAAGTGTTTTCAATCGTGGATTTGACACCAATTTTTACTTCAATACTCCATTTGAGACAAGTGAAGACAATCAATCAAAATACATTAAAAAGGATATTGGGCAAGTTGTTAACTATTACAATAAAGTTAAAGCGGCTGAAATCAGAATATGGGATGATTTAAAGATTGGTGATAAGATTATCATTCAGGGTCAGACTACCGGTTCGATTACCCATATTATTGATTCTATGCAAATCGAAGGCGAATCAGTTGATTACGTTAGTAAAAATTCTAATGTAGCAATAGCTATTCCAACAAAAGTAAGAGAAAATGATTTTGTTTATAAATTAGTTGAGAGGAATTCTGATGATTAAGAAAATTGCCATTTATGGAAAAGGCGGAATTGGAAAAAGTACTACAGTAGCTAATCTATCTGCTGTGTGGGCAAGTGAGGATTTGAATTGTCTTGTAATAGGATGTGATCCGAAAGCGGATACCACACGTACTTTGTATGGTAAAAGAATTCCTACAGTTGTCCATACTCTAAAAGACAATAGAAAACCTGAAAAGGATGATTTGATTTTTAAAGGTTTTAAAGATATCTTATGTGTTGAAAGCGGAGGTCCCGAACCGGGTGTTGGCTGTGCCGGACGTGGTGTTATAGTTGCTATGAAGCGCCTTGAACAATTAGGTATTTTTGATGAAGACTTGGATGTTGTAGTCTATGATGTATTGGGTGATGTTGTATGCGGTGGCTTTTCAGTGCCTCTGCGTGAGAAATATGCAGATGAAGTTTTAATTGTAACTTCGGGCGAGTACATGTCACTTTATGCGGCCAACAATATTGTGCGCGGTGTCAAGAAGCTTAAGGGCAACTTAAGCGGTATTGTTTGCAACTGCAGAAATGTTGACAATGAAGAAGAAATTGTTGCAGACTTTGCCGAAAAGATAGGTACACATGTTATTGGAACAATTCATAGAAGTAATTTAATTCAGGATGCGGAATTAGATGCAAAAACCGTTGTAGAAAAATACCCTGAAAGTGTAGAAGCACAAGAATACTCAAAGCTTGCTTCAAATATTATGACCAATGAAAAAATCTCAACTCCTGAACCTATGAGCGATGAGGAATTTGAGGAATTTTTCAAATCATACCTTGATTAAAATGCATTATTCAACAACTTATACTTCACCCCTAGGTGAAATGCTTATTGTAAGTGACGGTGAATACGTTTGCGGAGTATGGTTTTACGGCCAGAAACATTTTCCATCATTTGACAATTTAATTCAAGATGATGATTTGGCTATTTTTAAAAAGGTTAAAATATGGTTTGACGATTATTTTAATGGCAAAAACCCTAAAATTGATTTCAAACTAAAACCGGAGGGCACCCATTTCAGGCTTAAGGTTTGGAAGATATTGTCTGAAATCCCATACGGCGAAACATTGACCTATGGTGAGATTGCCAGAAAGATTTCAAATGAAATGTCCGCCCAGGCCGTTGGCGGTGCAGTAGGCCACAATCCAATAGCAATTTTGATTCCATGCCACAGAGTTTTAGGTTCAAACGGAAAATTGACAGGATATGCCGCCGGTATAGACAAAAAAATAGAATTGTTGAAAATAGAAAAAATTTAATTTAAAAAAAGAAAAAAAAGGATTTTTAAAGTTTAATGTTGGTTTCTGATTCAGTGTCTCCTACAATATCTTCAGTTTTTTCTTCGGCACTGTCTTTTTTAAAGTAGGACCAGTGAAGAATTTCCTGTTCATATGTATAGAGATTTCCAAATCCTTGTGAATTTTCAAACTCATAGACCTTTTCCAAGCCATTGCTTTTTTTATCTTCAAATGTTGAGTCCTTTGCATTTTTGATTACAAGTCTTGCTTCGTCAACGTTTATTGAAAAGGTGGTGTTTTCAACTTTTGAATTTATCAGATAGCTTTTGATTATTTTTTCATGAAAATGGCTGTAAATTTCAGGATTTAAGAATAGTTCAAATCCTTTTATTTCTCCGTTTACTATGATTAAAACACCGGTTTGACCTTCTATGATATTGAATGCCTTTAAAAATTCCTCATGATGTACCCTTTGGGCATCGTAACTTTCAGACATTGCGCCTGTAGGAGATGAAAAGTCAATTGATTTTTCAAGGTTTCTGATTGATGACCATACTTCACTCTGCACTGGTCTGTTATGACGTTTGGCGCTTAGCTTTGCTCGACGGGTGTTATAGTCTGCAAGATGTATGGAACTTCTGAATTCATTTTTATATGCCCAACGGCCCTGTTCTGTACAGCTGACGGAAATTTTGCTTTCTGATTTTGGTGCTACCAATATTGTTGAGTTTACAATCCTGTTCTGGTCTCCACCAACCACCTCTTCACCATCAATTAAAAGGAGAGGGCTTATGGAATTGTTTTTGACTATAATTGTGTTTACGGTTGAGTGTTCACATTCTTTAACTTCAACAAGGCCTAATTCCAAACCTTTTTTTAGTGTTAGGATGTCTAATTTATAGTTAGGTTGGGTTTTTAAAGGTATGATGGCCATATGTTCATGTGATTGGGGATTTAAAAGTTCAATGTTTGAGTTTAATTCGGTCTCTCCTAGAATGATCATTGTTTTTCCTCCACGTGTAATTTTGATAAGTCATCGAATAGGAAGTGTATGTCGCTTTCGGGGTTTTTCACTTCTTGAGTGAACTCTTCGGTTGTAAGTACTTTTGCAATAGCTTCCTTTCCTATTATAAATTGTATTTTTGCAATGTATTCATCTGAAATTTTGTCATATAGTCTTCCAGCACTCATTGTACCTTTTGCTACGGTGCGGGTGCTGTTTGCAATGTATCCTATTTTTCCGAAATGTCTCATTTCACAAGCTATTGCCTCTGCATCATAGTTATTATCAGGTTCTTTTGTTAATTTTACTAATCTATTTAAAGCTAATGGTTTTGGTCCGTGAAATCTATCCATTGAAAGTATTGTTATATACATATTATCACCTTGTGTATATATTGTGCTTGATAATATTTAAATGTATCGAAAAAATAGTTTTATGATGAAATATAAAGTTTAGTATATGAAAAAGCTTGCAATTTTTGATTTTGACGGGACTTTATTTGATTCTGTCGACGATGTCGTTAAATCTTTCAATGAGGCATTGACAGTCTATGGTTTTCCTACCGTAACACGTGAAGAGTATATCGGCAAATTGGGCGGAAACATTGATGAAATAGTCTCATTGATGTTGAAAGATAATGCCACTCCTGAAAATCTTGAAAGTTTCAAGAACACCTATCTGAAGATATATTACGGATCCAAAAAGGAGAATAGCATTCCGTTTCCGGGAACTTATGAAACCTTGAAAGAATTGGAAAGTAGAAACGTATTTTTGGCAATCAATTCAAACAGGTTCACCGATTCAATCGAGTCATTTGTAGAAAAGTTCTTTGGTGATGTTGATTTTCTATCAATTGAAGGGCATGATTTTGATATTCCTACCAAACCGTCTCCTGAAGGCATCAACAGAATCATTGAAAAGGCAGGGGTTTGTGCTGAAGATTCAATTTTCATCGGCGATTCATCAACAGACATTGAAACTGCCAAAAATGCAGGAATCGACTGTCTGATTGTAAAATGGGGTTATGGAAACGAAAAGGACTTTGAAAACGATTATGTTTTGGAAGATATTGGGGAAATTTCTGAAATACTTAAGTATTTTTAACTTGAAAATAAATTAATTATTATGTTATTTGTTAATTACCCAAAATGCTCAACATGCAGAAAAGCTAAAAACTGGTTGGATGAACATAATATAGAATACGAATCAAGACACATTATTGATGACAATCCCACTGCTGATGAATTGCGCAAATGGTGGGAAATATCTGATTTACCTCTTAAAAGATTTTTCAATACTAGCGGAATGAAATACAGGGAATTGAAATTGAAAGACAAATTGCCGGACATGTCTGAAGATGAACAGTTGGAACTTTTAGCTACTGATGGAATGCTGGTTAAAAGACCTGTTCTTGTAGCTGATGATGTTGTTTTGGTCGGTTTTAAAGTAAAAGAATGGGAAGAAAAACTTTTATGATTTATAAAAAAAAGTAGAGATGGTTAGAATTTTTTGATTTTTTTTTAAAGGGATTCAGACGTTGGATTTTTAAGCTCAATGCATATCAAAAAATTCTTTTGAAATCCCATGATTTATGTGTTTTTTGAATAAAAGTGTTATTTGAAGGAAAATGGAGTAATCATGTTCATTCGTTAATTTTTTGATTTCGCCATCTCTTAGAAAGTGTAATATTCACTTTCACTAAAACATATGTAAACCATATTTAAAAGCTTTTGGTAACCATTTACTCACCATGATAGTAAACTTTAAATATATAAAAAATAATCATTAATAAGAAATTAACTTTATGGAGGGTTTTTTGTGAATGTGAATACTCAATTAAATAATTTCCCAATAGACAATGTAGTTCAATTGATTAGGAAAAAATGGGTTGTACAAATCATCAATGATTTGTTTTTCGGTAAAACTCGTTTCCATGAATTTAAAGAAAATAGGCCTAAATTATCCAACAGAGTTTTAAGCAGCTGTCTTAAAGATATGGAAGAAAACGGTTTAATTAATCGTATTGTTGATAGATATGATAAGAAGAATGTCAGATATTATCTAACTGAAAAAGGCCAGGCATTGAATAAGATTATCTATGAAATGGCAATATTCAGTGTGGATAATGAAAATTACACAGATCAAACTAAAACTGAGTTGAAATCAGTTTTCAGAGAAAAATTGTTGTAGTTGTAGAATGTTGTTAGGGTTCTTTTCGAACTCTAAAAAACTACTTTTTTTTATTAATTATTTTTATTAAGTTATCTGCTTGATTAAGGATTAACTTTAAAAAATAGGAAATTCAAAATTATAATTGTATAAAATATTTTAGGGGACAAAATATTGTTAGATATAAAATTATTCAGAGAAAATCCGGAATTAGTTATAGACTCTGAAAAGAAGAGATTTAGAGATACAGAAAATGTTGAAAAGGTAATTGAATATGATACCTTATGGAGAGAAGGTGAAAGAAAACTTAATTCCTTAAGATCTGAGAAAAATAAATTATCCAAATCATTCAAAAAAGCTAAAGAAGAAGGCAATTTGGAAGATGTCATTAAACGTTCTAAGGAAGTGGCTGCAGAAATTAAGGATCTCACAGCCAAAAATGCCGAATATCTTAAACTCAGAGATGATTACAGATATAAGGTCGGAAACATCATTGATGAGGATGTTCCGATTTCAGATACTGAAGACGATAATGTGGTTGTAAGAACATATGGTGAAAAACCTGAATTTGACTTTGAGGCTTTAAATCATGTAGATTTAATCAATAAGATTGATGGTGCAGATCTCGAAACAGCTGCGGAAATTGCTGGAGCTCGCTTTTACTACTTGAAAAGAGACATATTGCATTTGAACTTAGCATTGATTCAATTTGCATTATCCGAACTTGAATCTGAAGGATATATTCCAATGCAGACACCATTCTTTGTTAAAGGTGAAGTTGCAGCAGAAACCTCAGAACTTGGTGAATTTGAAGAAACCTTATACAAAGTGGAAAATGAGGATTTGTTCTTGATTGCAACTGCTGAACAAACACTGGCAGCTCTTCACAGGGATGAAATCATATCTCCCGATGATTTGCCTTTAAGATACTGCGCTCTTTCAACCTGCTTTAGAAAGGAAGCAGGATCTCATGGAAAAGATACTTTAGGCATATTCAGGGTTCATCAGTTTGAAAAAATCGAGCAGTTTGTCTTCTCAACACCTGAAGACTCTAAAAATCAGCATGACCATTTGATGGAAGTAACCGAGAGAATCTATCAGAAATTAGGTCTTCCATATCAGATAATAGCTATTGTATCATCTGCCTTGAATGATAATGCGGCCATCAAATACGACTTGGAAGCATGGTTCCCTGGTTCTGGTGCATTTAGGGAATTGGTTTCATGCACAAACTGTAAGGATTACCAAGCACGAAAAACCAAGACACGTTTTGGAAGGGCAGGTTCTGGTGATGCTCAAATCCTACACACTTTAAACAGTACAGCTATTGCAACTGAGAGAACTATGTGCTGTATTTTAGAAAATTATCAACAAGCTGACGGCAGCGTTAAAGTTCCTGAAGTGTTAGTCCCTTACATGAATGGAAAAACTGTCATTGAAGCTAAAAAATAAGTAGATGTCATCATCTACATTTTTCTTCTTTTTTTTAACTAATCAAGCAAAAGTAATAGACTGAATTTTCCTAGTTTTTTAATAAAAAAATAAAAAAAGAATGGTGATGTTAGGGGGTTTTTAGAATCTTGTAATGTCGTCCCATGTTTCTCCAGGTGACTTTTTGCCGTTGAATATGTCAAGGTCTATGGCTTTGTTTTTGAATGAAACGATAATTGTACAGATTGCATCACCTGTTACGTTAACGGCGGTTCTGAACATGTCTAGGATATGGTCTATTCCCATGATAATACCTATTGCATCCACTGGAAGACCTACTGAACCAAATACCATATTCAGCGTAATCAATCCTACTGACGGTACACCTGCAGTTCCGATTGAAGCCATCACTGCGGTGAATATAACTGTAATGAGTGCTGTTGTTCCTAAATTAAAACCATATGCCTGAGCTGCAAACATAACGGCACATCCTTGCATGATAGCTGTTCCGTCCATGTTGATTGTAGCACCCAATGGAATTGTAAATGAGGAAATTTCACGTGATACCCCGAGTTCGGAAAGTTTTTCCAAGTTCAATGGGATTGTTGCATTTGATGTTGAAGATGAAAATGCAAAAAACATTACTGAAATGAACTTTCTGAAGAATTTGATTGGATTCAATCTGGTAAATAAAATCATTAAGGATGGATATACAATGAATGCTTGGATAGCTAATCCTATAAGTACGCATAAAATATATTTGGCCAGTGGAATCAAACCATCAAAACCTAAAGTTGCGAAAGTTTTAGCCATTAGACAGAAAATTCCTATAGGTGCGAATTTCATGACGATACGGGTCATTTCCATCATTATTGTGTTTCCCTGTGTGAAAAACTCATTGACGATATCTGTTTCATCCCTTAAGGTTGCTAATATTACACCAACAAGCACACCAAATATGATAACGGGCAACATGTCTCCATTAGCTAGAGAGCTGAACGGATTGTCAGGAATCATGTTTAAGATGGTATCTGTCACTGTGACGTTTGATGTAACGTTTGCCTGTGTAATGCCTCCCATATCTAAACCAACACCAGGTTGAATTATGCTTGCTATTATAAGGGCAATTGTAATTGCCAATGCAGTTGTTATAAGATAGATACCAATTGTTCGACCACCTATCGCACCAATCTTTCTGATATCTGAAATGGAAGCTACACCAACCACTATTGAGAAGAAAACAAGCGGCACAACCAACATTTTCATTAATTTAATAAATCCAGTTCCTCCCAAGTAGAAAACGTTGTCTATGAGGATAATATCTTTAATTATTGGATTTGTAACATAAAAATTCAATATTAAGCCCACTATGAAACCTAAGACCATTCCGATTAGCATCCAGTTTCCGAGGCTTATCTTTTTTAACCTTGAAATCATTTTTTTTCATTCTCCTTATATATAAGATATGTTTTACTTTTTTTATAAAATTTTTCAATAGAATAATGAATTCCAATTATTACTATAATTTGATATTGGATGAATGCCAATATAGCAATATGAAAACAATTGTAATTAATGCAAGTCCAAGAAAAACATGGAACACAGCAGAAATTATGCAGTCAGCTCAAAAGGGAGCGGAATCAGTCGGTGCTGAAACCGAATACTTTAATTTGTATGATCTTGTCTTTAAGGGATGCAGAAGCTGCCTTGCCTGCAAACTTAAGGAAAAAACCAAAGGCAAATGCTATTGGAATGATGACCTAACGACAGTAATTGATAAGATTTTGGATGCTGATGCATTGCTTATTGGCTCACCAATCTATTTCGGACAGCCTACAAGCCAGTTCAGGGCATTGATTGAAAGATTGATATTCTGCATAATGTCCTATGATGACGGGTCAAGCTATTTTACAGGCAGGGTCAATGTTGGTATATTTTATACAATGAACGCTCCATTGGAATTTTATGAGGAATCCATGAAGGACAGCCTTTCAACTACAGAATTTTTGTTTTCCTATCTTAATGGTGAAATTGTAACCTATCCTGTTTGCGATACCATACAGATTGCCGATTATTCCAAATTCAATATGGCGGGATTTTCACAGGAACTTAAGGAAAAGCAATGGATCTTGCAGTTTCCGAAAGATTTGGAAAAGGCTTTTGAGATTGGTGCGGAGCTTTCAAAATGAAGACGATTGTAATCAATGCAGACCCTAAAAGAAAAGGAACTACTGCTCAGATTATGAAATCTTCAGTTAAAGGTGCTGAATCTGCTGGTGCTGAAGTTGAATATGTGGACTTATATAAATTTGATTTATCCGGCTGCAGAATTTGTTTAATCTGTAAAAAAGACGAAGAAACCTGCAAATGCTATTGGAGAGATGAACTTTCACCTTTAATTGAGAAAATTTTTAACTCAGACACTCTTTTGATTGGAGTGCCAATATTTTTCTCTAATCCCTCCAGTCATTATATGGCCTTGATTGAGCGTTTGATATTTTCGATTGTTTCATTTAAAACTGGAAACATTTTTAAAGGAAAAGTCGATGTAGGCCTTTTTTACACTATGGAGTATCCTTTGGATTATTTTGAAGATTCAGTTAGACCTCATCTTAAACAATCTGAGGATTTGCTTAAAATGCTTAATGGTAAAGTGGTGATCGATTCATTTTCCAACATCTCTAAAGCAGATAGATCTGATACTTCTCAAGAAGGAATTGATTCTCTAAAACTAAAAGAGGACCAACTTTCTAAAGATTTGGAAAAAGTTTTTAATATTGCTTGTGAATTAAGCAGATAATTTTGCTTATTTTTTTTAATTTTTTATGTATACATTTTTTAAAAATGAATACATTTATATACTAGTTCATCGCAATATTGTATTGTATACAAAAAAGCATTTTGTAATACAAAATGGAAGTGATACAATGACAAACCAAAAAAGAACTGAAAACCCAAAAAGATTTGTTTTCGGAAACGAAAGATTTGGAGGTTCATATTCTCCGGGGGAATTTGAATTCAAGTTCCCTGAAGACATGACCTATGAGGAATTTGAAAAAATGTTTTCAAGAAAAATGAATGCCCTTCACAAAAGAGGAAGAGAATTACATGATAAGTACGATAACAAATCCAGAAAAGAGAATTTAAAGCCGTTAAGCATCCGCGTAAAACCGCACACCAAAGAATTCTTCAAAAACCATTCAATTCTGTCACCTCGTGATGTGCTTGAGATGTATGAAAACTTCAACAACGGATCCGAAGCATTCATCAACTCTTTAATTGAAGAGGAAAAACAGCTTGAACAGGAATTGGTGGATGTTCAGGAAAAATTGCACAATGCAAAACTTTTCAAAGAAAAATTGAGTGAAATAGATCCTGACAATGACATTTTGACCGATGAGGGAAAATTGGCAAAGCTTCAAAACCACTACCAAAACACTGAAATAAAAACAGTAGGCATTGAATCTCCTCTAGAAAAGGTCAAAAGCGACATTATAAGGGACATTCAAATATACAATACTCTTGACCTAAGTATTTACGATGATGATTATTTAATCTTGACTGTATATACCAATGCTCAGCCTGTATTGTATTATTTCAAAAATGAATATCCTAAAGAAGATATTTCAGAATTGGCTGTTGATATTGAAGAGTTCTGCAAAGAAAATAAAATAGGATTCAGAAAGTTTGATGAATCCGGCCTTTAAACATTTTTGGAAGTGTGCAAAAGCATATTTTCACACTTCACTTATTTTTATTTTAGGTGATGGTAATTCGGTGAATTTTGTTTTTCGATTTTTAAACAAGCTTAATCGTTAAGTAAAAAAGCAATACCTTCAATGACTAAAACGACTCCTATGAGGATTGCAAGGAAAATCGGATTGTCACCAGCAAATATTCCAAGAGCGATTGCAACAATACCCATTAATATAAAGAGTATTGAAGAGAAACTTGTCATTCTGCCTGATTTGGTTAGTAAGCCACATATTCCTAATATTATCATTATAAATCCAACAACATAGAATTGGAATGCGACAATAAATGAAATCGCATTGACGTAGAATATGAATAATAATCCTAAAATAATGGTTATAATACCGATTATAATAACTATTATTGGAATTTCCTTTTGCATTCCTTTTAAATCATATCCGGTCAATATTATGGAAATACCAAGGGCCACTAAACTTAAGCCAACAATTATTGAAACAAGCGCTGATGAAAACATTGGGAATAAAATAAATATTAAACCTACAATAAGGAAAAATATTCCAGCAACTTTTTCAGTATCCATTGAATTTAACCTCCATTTATTAAACTAATTATTTATATGATTAAAATATTATTTAAAAATATAGGATTTATGGGGGATGTTTCAATGAGATACGATTTTGAAAGTGTTATTGATAGGAAAGATACCAATTCCCTTAAATGGGATTTATTTGATGATGATGTTCCGATGTGGGTAGCCGATATGGACTTCAAAGTGGCTCCGACAATTCAGGAAGCAATATTGAAAAGAGCAAATCATCCTATTTACGGGTATACTATTGTTTCTGATGAGCTATTTGAAGCATACATCAATTGGTGGGATAGACGATACGATTTTAAAATGTCCCGTGAAGATATGTTATATTCAACAGGAGTAATGCCTTCAATATCTTCCATTATAAGATGTCTGACTGATGTTGGAGATGAAATTGTAATCCAATCTCCAGTTTATCATGTATTTTATTATGTAATTGAAGACAATAATCGAAAAGTTTTGGAAAATCCTTTAATCTATAAAAATGGTGAATATAATATAGATTTCAATGATTTGGATAAGAAATTGTCAAAATCAAGAATGATGATACTCTGCAATCCTCAAAATCCTGTTGGGAAAATCTGGTCAAAAGAGGATTTAAGTCATATTGGGGAATTATGCAGGAAGCATGATGTGATTTTGATATCTGACGAAATTCACTGTGATTTGACAGACCCTGAAACTAAATATAATCCGTTTATTGCAGACGATAATGTCATAAGATGCTTATCTCCTTCCAAATCATTCAATATTGCAGGCTTTCAAAGCTCAATTGTACATAGTACAAATAAGGAACTTTTGGATAAGATCAAAACTCAGATGCATATAGATAATTCAGATTCATGCAATGTTTTCGCAACAACTGCAGTGGTTGCTGCTTATAATGACTCTGAAGAATGGTTGGATGAGCTTGTGGAAGTCATATATGAGAATAAAAAGATTGTTAAGAATTATTTGGAGGAAGAATTGCCAGTTATAAAATTAGTCGATTGTGATGCAACTTATTTGCTTTGGTTGGATTGTTCAGCTTTAAAAGTGCCTTCAAAGGTTTTAAGCGAGTTTTTAAGGACTAATCAAGGATTATTCTTATCAGCAGGCATTGACTTTGGCAAGAATGGAGATAATTTCTTAAGGATGAATATAGCTTGCCCTCAAAAACTTTTAAATGAAGGTTTGGCAAGATTAAAAGCTGGTGTGATAGCACTAAA
>JAEIGA010002407.1_pt1 | contig 29882 bp, 20 predicted proteins | sample 9270691 | NCBI WGS metagenome assembly JAEIGA01 (sample SAMN17057246, study PRJNA624740) | gut metagenome | biome: biome; isolation source: fecal sample | host: Bos grunniens | place: China: Xizang | collected 2019
AAGTACCTCAGAATATGCATGGTGGCATAAACTACGGAATAACAGCAAGATATGTATGCGAGAAATATTTCAATGCTATTTGTGCTATACAGATAGAAGCCAATATAGCAGAAACAGGCTGGAACGAAAAAATACTTGATATAAATGACCAACAATGTATTCTTAATGAAACGAATGAACCTGCAGAATATAGCCGCACTATCAAATATCTACAAATTCCGTTTCTTGCACATCTCGGATTCGGACGTGAGGTTTCTGGAGGAAAGTTCTTTTTGAACGTCGGACCACAGTTTGGACTAAAACTATCAGAAAAAACAAAAACAAATTTTACAGTTGACAAAGCATTCGATACAACTCCATCACGCGTAAGTCAAGTAGTAGCACAAGACACTATGGCGGTTGAAAATAATTTCGATTACGGCATAACTGCGGGAGTAGGTGTAGAATTCTCAATGCGTAATGCTGGTCATTTTCTCCTCGAGGCACGATATTATTACGGACTTGGCAATATCTTCGGGAATACAAAAGCGGATTATTTCGCTCGTTCTAATCATAATGCAATCGTACTCAAGGGAACATACCTGTTTGACATAATCCGTACAAGAAACTGTAAGAGAAAATGAAACAATACCTCAATCTCCTTGAAAAAATAATGACTGAAGGAGCAGTCAAAACCGACCGTACTGGAACTGGAACAAAATCTATTTTCGGCCATCAGATGAGGTTCGACATGTCAGATGGATTTCCGCTCCTAACAACAAAAAAACTACATCTGAAGAGTATCATACACGAACTTTTATGGTTTCTCAGTGGTTCTACAAATATAAAATATCTTCAGGACAATGGTGTTAGAATATGGAATGAATGGGCAGATGAAAACGGCAACCTAGGACCAGTCTACGGTTACCAATGGCGGTCATGGCCTACATCTGACGGCAGACATATTGACCAGATACAACAGATTGTTGACCAAATAAGACATACACCAGACTCACGTCGTATTATGTGTTGCGCATGGAACGTAGCTGATGTCGAGAAAATGACCTTACCACCGTGTCATTGCCTATTTCAGTTTTATGTAGCAGACGGAAAGCTCTCGCTGCAACTATATCAACGCTCTGCCGACACATTCCTTGGAGTGCCTTTCAATATTGCATCTTATGCACTGCTACTTCAGATGATGGCGCAAGTATGCGAACTAGAAACAGGCGACTTCATACACACAACAGGTGATACACATCTCTATCTTGACCATCTCGAACAAGCTGAACTGCAGTTGACACGCACACCTCGTCCACTGCCTAAGATGCTCATAAACCCCGATGTAAAAGATATTTTTGCATTCAAATACGAAGACTTTGAACTGACAGACTACGACCCATGGCCACACATAAAGGCTACAGTATCTGTATAATTTCTATGTCTTAAATTTATATATTAACGATAACAACCAAATAAAATCATGTCAGAATTAGATTATTCACAGTACACAATCCTTGTAGTTGATGACGTTCCGCTTAACCTCGTACTCGTTGAGAAAATGTTATCACGATATAACTTCACAATAAAAAAAGCTGGGGGTGGACAGCAGGCACTAAATATGATAGCAAAAGAAATGCCTTCATTGGTGCTTCTCGACCTCATGATGCCAAATATTGATGGTTATGAGGTACTTAACCGCCTACGCAGCGAAACCTCTACAAAAAATCTTCCTGTTATAATACTTTCTGCGCTCAATTCTGATGCAGACATTATAAAGGGATTTAAGGCTGGAGCAAATGATTTCATTACAAAACCTATCATCATGGACAGACTGATAGGTAGTATCAAGAAACAATTGCAGATAGAAGACAAAGTAGAATAAGCTTCCATTGACAGTTTTTAAAACTGTAATGTAGCAAGTAGCGACACAGAAAAAAATTGTCATACTATCATTTTCACATAGCTCGCAAAGCCTATATACATAACAGACAAACAAAAGGTTTTGTGAGATGAAGATGTTATAATAAGTACGCTATTTATATCTTCATGTTTCTATACATCAACTACAAATAAATACCTTGAGCCAGAATAGAACACTCACAGTATCTGACGAGGAAAAGCCTGCACTGCTGGAGAAAATATGCACATATGATGAGATAACACAGGGGTACAAAGACGACATAATAATAAACGGCGACATGCTGAAATGTCTTGACCATATACCCAACAACCATTTCCATCTTATCATCATAGATCCGCCATATAATCTTCACAAAGATTTTCACGGCAACAAGTTTAATGCCATGAACTGCGAAGACTATGAAGCCTATCTGCGTTCATGGCTGCAGAAAGTGTGTGACAAACTTACACCCGACGGTTCACTCTATATGTGCGGCGACTGGAAATGTACATCGTCAATGCAGAAAGTCATTGCTGAGCATCTCACCATCATTAACCGCATAACATGGCAGCGCGAAAAAGGGCGCGGAGCAAAGCATAACTGGAAAAACTGCATGGAGGATATCTGGTTTGCGGTAAAGAATCCTGACACATATCATTTTGATATTGAGGCTGTCAAAATGAAACGCCGTGTGCTTGCACCATACCGTAAGGACGGCAAGCCGAAAGACTGGACAGAGAGTGCAGACGGAGAGAAATACCGCATAACCCATCCTTCAAACTTCTGGGACGACATTAGTGTGCCGTTCTGGTCGATGCCTGAGAATACACCCCACCCCACACAAAAACCCGAGAAACTCTATGCCAAACTGATTCTGGCATCATCTAAACCTGGCAACAGAATTTTAGACCCATTCCTTGGAAGCGGAACGGCTGCTGTAGTAGCGAAGAAACTAGACCGCCGGTACTGTGGCATAGAGGCAAACACAGAATACTGCCTATGGGCGGCAAAACGATTGCAACAGGCCGACCACAACCAATCTATTCAGGGATATGAAGACGGTGTGTTCTGGGAGCGTAACTCACGACGTGGAGGAAAGTCAGATTACTGAATGTTTCCTGACAGAGGAATAAGGAATAGCATTATTTAATAATTGCTTCCCCAAGAACAGTCTAAGCAGTTCGAGCATGCTTCATGCAGTAATTTCATGTTTCGTTGGCATGATATTGACGTTCTCGTTATAGTTTTCGTCAATTATTAATCAGTATTTTTTTCGATTTCAATATTCTTGAATTTGCCAAATACTAGATGGTGGCGGTATGCATTGTGTGTTCCTGACGGAATATAGAAAACGCACTCCTCTGTATTTATTTCGAAAGCAGTGTCAGATATCTTAATGTTGTCTATCTCTGTCCAATGAACATGTTTGGCTTTCAAAAGGTTATTCGTAAAACACCCCGTCTCAAATTTCTTTAACGCTATTTGGCATATCAATGTATTGCTGGGAAGAGTAGCCGCTAAACGCATTCCATCCTATTACCCGTGATGCTATTAGGAATTGAAATTTACGTAATATTCTTATCAACAACTCCTATTACGGTTTTGCCATCAGGGCAGAATGTTCGTTTCTCTTTATTTTAATGTATATTTGTTAAGGCCTTTTAGAATCAGAGGATGACAGAGAGAATATTCCCTATACTTATCTCCTTTCCCGTCCTTCTATTTCCTTTAGGATTATTGCCCCCGTCCACTCGCTCCTCTATGCTCTATTTTAATCTTAACTCTTGAGACTACACTCCGTATATTATGCGATTTTCGTCAAAATAGCACTATTGCCTAAAATACTTGCATATGCAAATTTGTAACTTTGCATTAAAATAAATACATATAATGGCAGTGTAATCTATATGTAATTAAAATTAAACATGCACACACTTAAAATTATACTTGATGCTGTTTGCAACGTTATTTATAATACTAAACTAACTTCGAAATAATTAAAACATGATTTGGTTTCTAGGCAAACAAGTGGAATGTTCATTTGACAAGCATTTTAATCGTGAATAAATATCTTGCTGATTATACTCACTAATAGGTGATAAGGACACTAAAATCCGTAATATCCTTAAAGATCTCACAAAACAGCCTAACAACCATACTGCATTATGGCCTCAAATCCATCCTGATAGCCCACTCCTTCGGATATAGATTATTTGCACGATTTCCGATATTCTTTACAAATCCAATGGGAATATTCCTGTATGTGAGCAATACATATCCACGTGGTACATCTGCCGCGAGTGTCAATGTTTCATGGTGCAGATAACGCAAAGCATCATCCAGTGAAACCTCACACTCAGCATACTTCGTCCTGTCGAGTGAAAGAGAAAGAGCTTCTGCATGCGACGGAACAAACGCCTTGCCTCGCTGCTCCTCACGTGGCACACCGTCATACATCACATTAAGTCCCTTACACTGTGACAACATCTTCTCACGCTTCAATAAAGCAATACAAGAGTCACCATGCTTGCGAAGCACTGCCATGAAAAGCCCTTCACTGCGCGAAGTACCAGGAATGAAGCGATAGACAGGACCATCAAACTGCGGATGGAGCGAAGGTGTAATCCCCCAATCATCTCCTATCTCTACGGACACCACATCAGCACCAAGTTCTTCACAAATATACAGGATGTTCTCCTCATTCTCATGCAGATTAAACGTACAAGTGCTATATACGAGCAGTCCGCCAGGACGCAACCTATCCCATATATCTCTAATAATCTGCCGTTGCAAGGTTGCACACTTCTGCACATTAGTCACGCTCCATTCTGCCACTGCCTTCGGATCGCGGCGGAAGAGTCCTTCGCCCGAACAAGGAACATCAGCAAGGATAACATCAAACTGAAGTTTTGTGCGTGCATAATGATGAGGATAGTTGTTTGTCACAACAACATCTGGATGACCCTGTTTCTGTATGTTCTCTAAAAGAATATTGGCACGACGACGGTCTGGCTCATTGGCAAAAAGCAGCGAACCAGCAGGCAATGCAGCACGTGCCAACGTAGACTTGCCACCAGGTGCAGCACATAAATCAAGCATAACCACAGACGAAGTGATATGCTGACGTAAAACTTCATCAAGAAACATAGAACCTGCTTCCTGCACATAATATCTGCCAGCATGGAAGAAGGGGTCTGTAGTGAAGAGCGGACGCTGCCCAAGCCAATAGGCATTGCGACACCATGGCACAGGAGTATGCTCGCCGAACATTCCTGTCATCTCTTCGGTCATGCCTACCTTAAAGGGATTGTAGCGTATGCTGACAGGCACAGGTTCATCAACAGAAGCAAGGTATCTTTGCCAACGTTCCTCCCCGAACAACTGTGATGTATATTCCGTAAATTCCTTTGGAAAAACCATCTTAAAGTTTTTATATAGAAAAACAAGATAAACATCTCAGAATAAACCAGAACCGTCTATCTTGTTATTGCTATTATATATCTTATTTCAAACTCAGAACTATCTCGTCTGTCGTATTGATTTCTATACTGCGTCCAGCATAATACAGATGCCCACCTGTCACTGGCGATTGTATTCTCACCTCGTCAGCAGACACGTAAAGACTAATAGGACCATAAGGTGTAGGCACTGCACCCTTCATCCACTCAAGCCCACCTAGATGCGGACGGCATTCCCACTCTGCATATCCTGCCTTCAGCGGACGTATGCCAAGATAGTATTTGCCAAGGAGATAGACCGGTGATGCTCCCCATGCATGACACAGACTCTTGCCATAAGGACGACCGTACATCTGCAGATGCTGGATGCCTTGCTCTGATGGAATATATTTCTCCCAGAACGATGTTGCACCCTCACGAAGCATACCACCCCAGTAGTCTTTCATCTCTGACATCACAAAGTCATATTGTCCCATCTGGCATAAAGCCTCCAATTCATAAAAACGCATGTATGGCGTAGTTATGGCCTCTACATCAGCATTCAGCATGACATGACGCAGTATGTCGGTCTTACGCTCGTCTGACACATAGTCGAACAATACAGCGAACATATTAGGAAACTTGGTAACCATATTGTTCATGACACCGTCTTCAATGCTGTGGAGATATGCTTTCTTTTCATCATCCCAGAACGTAGCATCAATTTTCTCACGAAGAGCTTTATACTGCTCACTGAATGTCTCGGCATCACGCAGATACTCCTCGGTAGTTATAGACCCTTGCGGAGGACATTCAAGCGGATTGTTGCATAACAGACGTGCGCACACAGACATTGTCTCAAGACTCTTGGCAAGTAGTATCTGCTCAAAGACAAGTATGCCACGCTTATGCATCGGAAAATCCACCCAGTCAACAAATATCCAGTCGTCAGGACGACCGTCAGCAAATCCTGCGCTATCAAGACGTCCCTGCACATACTGCATGAGGGTGAGCATGCGGGGATATATCTCACGAACAAAACTGATGTCGGCTGTATGCTCGTAATAGTCGAGCACTGATTTAAACCAGTAGAACGTGTAGTCCATGATGGTGTTGACATGTGCCGTAACCGGGTCCTTTCCGCGCAACTGGCGTATGGTACGCTTAACTGTCTCTGTGTCAAAACGCAGATAGTAGTTCATCAGATATGATTGTATGGCATCGCCCGACCATGTCCAGCGGTCACGCTTGATGCCGTCCATAAAGAACTCACGGGTGGTCAGGTCCATTGTGTATGCACTGACATCCCATATACGGTTCACCTCCGCGTCTGAACACTCGAACGAACCGCTTTTGCTCAGGTCTTGAGGCATATACTCATACAGCCCACTGACATTTTTGACCAGACGGCCAGCACTGACCACATGGACATATCTAAATGCCTTACTGTCGCTGACAACATACGCACCGTCTGATGTAATAGTCAGATAGTCAAGTGTCTCACAATGCTCATGATCTAAAGCTTCTTCTGCTGATTCGCCGTAGTATATCTCTATACGCTCACCATTGAGTGTTTCGTTCAGGACAATATAGCCCATAGTCTCACGGCCAAAGTCATAAAGCACTCCACCTTCAACCTCCTCTTCGCTCACTGGCGACATCGGCTCAGTGGCAAGGCAAAACTTAGACGGGGAGCACTCAGGAGTGGCAAATCTGCTCCACACGGCGGCATTGACATATATGCCAGAACCATGTGCAACGCCATTTTCGTCAATCCATATCTTGTCTTCATAGGTGGCAAGCCAGCGGCTGTCTGTCTGAATGGTGTCGCCCTTAACAAAGAGTGAAGGAGGAGTCTGCTGGTTCCACACCTTGAAATTAAGTTTGTGAGAGCCAGCAGGAATAAGAAATGTTTCGGGCTCGCCAAACTGCAGTTTGCCATCAAGCATAAAGTTGAAGCGTCCCTCTGAATATATTGTCACTATTTCTGGCTCTGACAGAGTGACCTCGGTGCTGAATTCAACAGTGACATAATGCGAGTCCTGCTTCCAGAACGGAGGAAACATTGCACCGCGTTCTGTACGGCGGTTATTAAATATATTGCCGAGCCATATCTCGAAATCTCCAGGATAGGTAATCCACATAATGAAAGTATTTTATTATTAAGTATTCCGCATCATAACCAGCACAAAAATTAATAAATATGTGCAGATGTCTGATAATGAAGTAAAGACTGGAAAACAAAATGTGCATAGCGCATGCTGTTGCCCGACAGATGTCTGCTTGTAAAACGCATCACGCTATACACACACTATAATTGGTATTTTTGCTAGATATCGTCGCCGTATCGCTCACGAGTAATCTCCTCTAACGACTTGCCCTTGGTGCGTGGCGCGCCGATAAGGCCGATAAGCAGCGACACAATAAGAAGAAGCATCATCAGCACGGCGGCAATGGTAAAGCCCTCGCCGTTCTCACCGTAGATATAAACGAAGACAAGTCCCCACGCTGCAGACAGGCCGCGAACAATGAAGAACATTACACCTTGAGCTGCTGCACGATATTTGGCAGGGAACAGTTCTGATGCCCAAAGGGCGTAGAATGTCTGAACAGAGATACCGCCCTGAATGGCCCATAATGCAGTGAAGACAAGAAGGCCCTGAAGGCTCGTAATGCCAATGGTTAGCACCATAACCCATGCAAGTACAGCACAGCCTACGCCAACAGCATATAATGGTCTGTGAGCTACCTTATCAACTACCAGCGAGAACAAGAATGTCGTGAGGATGATTACTACCCACTGACCTACTGACAGCATGTTAGCATACTCGTTAGAAAGGCCACCAGCTGTCTCATAGATGTGTTGCTGGAAGAATCCCATCACTGACGACACAAGGTTCCATGAGAGATACATTCCGGCAAGGAAGAGCATAGTCTTGATATTAACCTTGTTTTTGAAAAGTGCACCGAACGATGCAAATGTACTTGGCTGCTTCTGACCTGAAGCCTTCACATCAAGCCATTCTTTCGACTCATCAAGTTGACGCTGTAATGTCCATGCAATAAATGCAACTACAAATAATGAAGCGAATACGATTCGAGACGTAAAGATATTAAGTTCCGGACCACTCTCAACCACACCGAACATGGCAGCAACACTTGACACCATTCCGAAGAGAAGGCCGCCAGCCTCACCCGCGGTAGGAGGAGCAAGCAGTGTGCCGAGTATAAGGATGATGGTCGGACCAATACCCCATGCCATCTGTGATATAGCAATATTTCGTCCGCGATTATTTATCTCCGAGTTTTCTGATATATATGTCCATGACGCAGGAACACCGACACCTACTGACACACCAGTAATAAGGAAACCGGCAAGCAGCATCGGGAAGTTAACTGAAAGCATTATAAGTAGCACACCTATCATATAGATAATCATATTATATGTATAGATGAACTTTCGGCCGTACTTGTCGGCAAGGAAGCCACCGATTATTGCACCGATAGCTGCACCAAGGCAGTTTGCCGAAATGGCGTTAAGCCAACCAAGATTTCCTTCTGTAAGGCTTAGATATTCCTGCCAGAGGGTTAGTCCGCTTGCACCGGCAACAATGGCTCCGGCGTCAAGATAGTTTGTCAACGATACGGTTATGGTTGACTTAAGACTTGATTTTTTTTCCATGATTGATGTTATGTGTTATTTCTTGAATTTGCGTGTTTGTATCTGCTTGCGCAGGTTTTTTATGTCGAGATTTGCTTTTATACCGGCATTCTGTCTGACAGAGTCATTTACCTGAGGACCATTGTTCTCCCATGTGTTGCAAGGGCCGTTGGCGTTGCGGAGGAATTTCTCGCTCTCTGTCCAGTTGTCACGTACAGTGATGAATGATGATCCTTCGTCACAATAGAGATAGAACCAGTGATGTGGATCGTGGGCGTATACCGGAGTGTAAATCTTTTCTACCACGTTCTCAGCAATGAAGGTCTTTGGCTGCGCGCTAAGGGTGTAAATGCCGGCACAGTCATACATGTGGCGGGCATAATGATGGATATAGTTGCGGTAAACCTCGTTGCCTCGCATGGCATTAACTGACTGAGTCCAGCCCCATCCTAAATTGATGCCAGAATATGACACCTCTGATATCTCATTATGCGCTATGATAAAGTCAGAAACATATCCGCAGCAAATGCCCAGCGCACCCCAGTCTTCAGTAGAGACGTTGCTGACAAGATTGTTAGCTATTATAAGTCCGTTACAGATTACGCGGCGGTCTTGCGGGTCATAAGGAAGATGTGTCTCAAACGCTGAAGGTGAGAATGAACCTGCCACTATGCCGTTGCCAGCAATGTCAGTAAAACGGCTGTTGGAGATAATTCCGCGCTGGGTGCCTTCTACATAGTCAAGACCTGTAGAACCAAGTTGCGTAAAGTGGCACTTGTCGAAGTTTATGTCTGACGCATAAGACACTTCAACCGCTGATGCTGGTCGGCCGAGAAAACCCTGATTGTCGAGTTTGTTATTTCTATCAGGACGAATAGTCTGCGGACGTAGTTTGTATCCTTCATACAGATACATGCCAGCCTGTAAAGGCACGTGTCCGTCGGTTGTCGGACGCATCCATGTAGTATGGGCAAAAGTGATATTCTCAAATCTGATATTGCTAACCTGACGGTCAAGCGTACCTTCTACGTCGACAAGGGTCTCCAGAGCTGGGACAATAGCCTCCTTGATAGTCTCGCCATGCTTAGGATAGTAGTATATCTTGTGGTTGCGCACATCATGATACCATTCACCAGGTGTGTCAAGTAATGAGATATGATTAGTGAGATAAAAGGCTGAATTCAGGTTCAGCACTCGACCATCATCTGTTGTGAACGGCTTTGTATTAACCATCGGACAAGGCCAAGGATGCTCAAACTGTATTGTTGATTCTGGCTGATGGAACGTAATGCCGGCTGAATCACCTTTCACTTCGATGCTTTTTATTCTCAGATTGGCTACACACCACATTTCGTGAAGAACCATCTCGGCAGGTTGCTGCTGAAGAATGGTCTTACTACGATATGATGCCGCAAGTGCCTTAATTTGCTTTGTCGCTGGAACATATATGATATGATTAACCTTATCAAGCGAGAGGATATGTGACATATCGTCAAAATTAGCCACATCACGTGCTCTGACAGCCTTCTCTCCGTTTATATATAACTGTCTGAAATCTATCAGGTTACCATTAAAGGATGGAGAGTCTGCAACATAATACTTACCTTTCTTCTTCCATCCACTGACTGTAACACCGCCGGAGAGGACTGCATTGTCACCTTTTATTATCGTAGGGCTGTCTGTGGTGCCACTATCTTCTGGCCTGACATAGAGCGGTTCGTAAAGATAATGCGTGCCTGGCAGAAGGTGTATTGATATACCGCCTTCTATGCTCTTATCATCAAGACGGCGGAGATTGCGTGCATGACGCAGAGCAATACGAACGGTCTTGTATGGCTTATCGATTGTGCCGTCGTTAGTGTCCTTTCCGTTTGGGGACACATATATGTCTGCAGCAAACGATGGAACATTAAACAACAGCAGAACTGAAAACAAAAATATTTTGTATATCTTCATTGCTAATATTTCGAAGTATAAATAAAATAAAGGTGAGGGAAAGAAGTTTCCCTCTCCCACTCACCATGAAATCTGCTATCTTGACAGAGGCATCCAGACTGTCATGTCCTGCATTCCTCTGTTACCGTAAGCGTAATGCGGTATAAGACGTATCTTAACGCTCTTGTCAGACTTTCCTACCTCACGGTAAAGGGTATTCTTCCAAGAGGTATCGTCCATAAGCTTGGCTGTACCTTCAAGGGCTACCATCTTCGAACCGTCAATGACCATCTCTACAGGAACAAGTTTAATGTCGGCTGGTATAACAACATTGTCTATATTGGCGTCAACATCCTGCTGTTCCAGACAGTATACTATCGGACCACGCTTGATAGCTACCTGATTGCGTGACTCTTCTACAAGCGGATGTGATTCTATCAGACGGGCACGCATATCCATATCAAGCACTATAACATCGCCCTTCTTCCACAGTCTATTTAACTCAACATATGTATTAGGCTTAATATCAACCTGCTGTGCTTCGCCATTTACTGTTACAGTAGCCTTTGTACACCACTCTGGTATACGGAGGTTGATTGTCTCGAGCGACTTCTTTCCTACAGCATTCACTACAAGTTCTACACGTCCATCAAAAGGATATCCTGTCTTCTGTGATACGATGAACGGCTTGCCGTTAAGTACGGTGCTGAGGTTGTTCTCACCATATAGATTGACAAATAGTGCACCTGGCATTGTCTTACCCTTGTCGTTCTTCTTCTCCTTTGCCAGCGTGTATGCATATTCCTGTGTCTCACAAAGAGTGCGCAGCGTGTTTGGAGGACAGCAGAAGCATGATATTAGGGCCTTGCGTTCACGGCTCCATCTTAGTTTATATGGCAACTCGTCTGAAAGACGTAATGGATTTGTGTAAAGATATTTTGTTCCGTCAAGCGAGATTCCAGTTAGAATGCTGTTGTAAAGACATGTTTCAACGATGTCTGCATACTTAGCATCGCCTGTTGCCTGAAGCATGCGCCAGTTGAACAGCATATTACCAATATTTGCACAAGTTTCGTTATGAGCTGTCGACTGCGGCAACTGATATGGACGGCCGTATGCCTGATGAATCTGCTGCCAGTTAACTGGTTTATAGTCTGTACCGTCTGGAGAAACTCCGTTATACAGTGCACCGCATCCACCAGTAATATACATCTTACGATATACGATGTCCTCCCAAATTGGCTGAAGGTTCTTCATTAACTGCTCTTCGCCGCTTTCAACATAAAGATCTGTTGCGCCAGCATAAAGGTAATTGGCACGGACACTATGACCACGTGCCGTATACTGTTCACGGAATGGCTCTCTGTCCTGATTATCGTCTGTGCCGTCTGGCTGCGAACCGCGTATGTCTATCAGTGTCTGTGCCAAATCAAGATATTTCTGCTCGCCTGTCTCACGATACAACTCTGCTACAGCCATATAGTGTGAAGGGCATACTGCACATTTTGCTAATTCATCTGGATTGGTCTTGGCGAAATTGATAAGGAAGTCGGCAGCTTTCAAAGCCACATTATAAAACGTCGTCTTGCCTGTAGCACGCTTATGCACCAGTGCTGACGTGATAAGATGACCGAGATTATATGTCTCAAAATTCAGTTTGTTACCTAATGCACCATCTGTACCTTTGCCTGTCGCTGTGCCGACAACAGTGTTGTCTTTGTTCTCTGCTCTCTTTTTCTTTGCATTGAGTTCTGCAATATTTACCTGAGTATGTATATATCCGTCTTCACGTTGCGATGCTGCTACAAGCGAGATAAACTCGTCCATAATGACATCAAGTTCTGGATCGCGTGTTACTGCATATACTGCAGCCAGAGACTCGCACCATTTATACATGTCACCATCATGGAATGCTGGTCCGTGATGCTCGCCTTCCATATGGCCTGATGCAACAAGGAAGTTATTCCATCCCTTTCCTTCTTTGCTCTTCCATGTCTTGTACATTGAAGGTATAGAGGCTTTATGGAATACGTCAAAACGTTCTTTCCAGAATCCGCCTGTCCACTGTGTTGCGCCAAGTGTGGTATTAACCATCACTGCATGATTAGAGTTGCGCATATCAACTAGTCCATGCTGCTGTGCTGCAACAGGAACCGCGATAGATGTTGCTAAAACTAAAGATGTAATTGTTTTTTTCATAGATATTTTAGTATGTTTCTAATTCTTTTATATTATTGCCGCATATATAACTAAAAAAGTCATAAATGACCTAAAATCGTAAAATCACTTAAAGGCTCTAAAACCTTACGTCATAAAAAGTTTATTACCTCTTGACCACCATCTCAAAGTCATTCCTTAACCTCAACAATCTCTACTGTATTTCCCTCAACGCGAAAACGTATATCCTTGTTTCCGTACTGCATACCATATATTCTGGTCTCGTCATTATGATAATGCGGACGCGGGTCTTGCTGTAGGGCAGAAATTATTGTCTTAACATCACTTTCAGAAAGCGTTGTCTGTAAATGTTTTGGAAATATAACATCTAACAGTCGCCATTTTTTCTTGTCAGTATATCCACCGACAGCGTCTGTCACACAGTCGGCATATGGAACATATGGTTTGATGTCGTATATCGGTGTACCGTCCATAAGATCTGCACCATATACCGTAAGTCGTCCATCAACAATGCTTTTTAATCTTACACACGAAAGCCCAAGCCCATTGGGACGAAACGGTGAACGTGAAGCAAAAACCCCGATGCGTTCATTGCCGCCAAAACGAGGAGGACGTACCGTCAGTGAAACACTTGATGAAGTATGTTCGTTTTCGGCCCGCAGGTTTTCTGAGAACCCCCAAATTATCCATACGTGCGTAAATCCATCCAATCCTCTGACGGCATCTGCATTATCATATGGAGGGCAGAAAACCACATCGCCTTCAAGTGTGTCTATTATGCCGCTCTGCCGAGGTATACCGAACTTCGATACAAAGGGAGAACGGAAATAGGCTATCGGTGTTATGCGCATTGGTTTTGGGAGATTTTAATCTTCAGACACATTACACTGAAAACGCCATGAATCGCGGCACATATCCTCTATACCGTACTGCGCCTCCCAACCCAATTCTAGCTTCGCTTTCGTCGGGTCACAATAACATGTTGCAATATCACCTGGGCGACGTGGCATTATCTTATACGGAACATTCAATCCGTTTGCTTTCTCAAATGCCTTAACAACGTCTAAAACAGAATAGCCGTGACCTGTTCCAAGGTTATATACCGCAAGACCGCAATTACGCACTATTGCCTGCAATGCTGCAACATGGCCTAAAGCCAGATCTACCACATGAATGTAGTCACGGACTCCAGTACCGTCTGGAGTGTCATAATCATCGCCAAACACACCTAGCTGCTCTCGTATACCTATCGCTGTCTGCGTAATATACGGCATAAGATTATTTGGTATTCCGTTAGGATTCTCTCCTATCAGTCCTGAGGCATGCGCACCAATCGGATTGAAATAACGAAGCAACACCACATTCCATTCTGTATCGGCATGCTGCACATCCTTTAGTACTTCCTCAAGCATGGACTTAGTTTGTCCATAAGGGTTAGTACACTGACCCTTAGGACACTCTTCTGTTATCGGAATGATGGCTGGATCACCATAGACAGTGGCTGAACTTGAAAAGATTATGTTTTTACAACCATGCTTGCGCATAACATCAAGGAGTACAAACGTACCAGACATATTGTTCTCATAGTACTCCAACGGCTTGGCAACAGACTCGCCTACAGCCTTCAGTCCAGCAAAATGTATTACCGCATCAAACTGATGCTTTAAAAAGACATCAGACAGCACCTCACGGTCGCGAATATCAACCTTGTAGAACTCTACCTGTTTACCAATTATCTGAGCTACGCGGTCTAATGCTTCCTGTTTAGAATTAACCAAATTATCTACAACAACAACCTCATGTCCTGCCTTGTCTAACTCAACTATTGTGTGCGAACCGATAAATCCAGCTCCGCCTGTCAGTAATATTTTCATAGTATCTATATATCTATTTAATGTTTCCCCGTATATTCCATGATACTGCAAACAGAATTCAATCAAACATAGTTGAAATTGCTGAGGTGCAGCCTATCTTATGCAAAGATAACGAATATATTCTACATCTTACACAAGTGTAAAAGAATATTTAAATATTTTAACGGAAGATATATACACAAATAGGTATAAAACCATTAATACAATTACAATCCTCAATGCACCCATAGACCTTAACTTACTAAAACCTTTTCAACCTATTTACACCACATTTAGTAAACAACTACCTTTAACATTTCAAGAGACAGCTCCTTGCTCTCTTAATTACTGCTTTTCGCCAACCTAAAAGCAGCCCCTTTAAAAGAAACGCACATATCACTAATTACCAAACAGTTACACGTACAGAGTAAATATAATTAAAACAGACAGAACCGAATTATTTGTGCGATTCTGTCTGTTAACCCACATCAATTTTTATTCTGTCAATTCATGACACCTAATATAATATCTTATCTTTTGTCAGATATTCCAAACGAACTCCATTCATGTTGTTCAAAACTTTTCTTTACAATATGTTTCAAAGACTGTATCTGCGCTCGCAGTTCTATAAGACGATGCTACCATCTGCAGCCTTTTTGCTGACAGCAGCACGCATAGAATCGAGTTCTTTATTTATTCTATCTACCTCAACAGTCACATGTTCTAGATTTCTCAATTCCGTCTGTGTAATGCCTAATGTTGAAACCTTGTCATAATTCATCCTAATACCCTTTAGTAAGGATTGTGCCTTTTCTATTTGCACCGAATAAGTTTTTGCAATAATAGTTACTTTCGTTTTGTCATTAATTATTTCTATTTCAATGCAAATTTAAAAAACTTTTTTTATATCTACAAGAGTAAAGAAACTACATATAAAGTATTAGTTAGACAACTAACACCTTATAATTCAAACAATTACATGAGTGTTAAAGAAAAAGAAATAAATAAACAACAACGACTATCAACTTAATATATTTTCAACAAAAAAGCCAGACATTTTCATGTCTGGCTAAGTACACTCTTAGGGGCTCGAACCCTAGACCCACTGATTAAGAGTCAGTTGCTCTACCAACTGAGCTAAGAGTGCGTATGATGAAAGCAAAAACTTTCATCAAAAAGAGAGTACACTCTTAGGGGCTCGAACCCTAGACCCACTGATTAAGAGTCAGTTGCTCTACCAACTGAGCTAAGAGTGCATCAATGCTTTTCTAAAAGCGAGTGCAAAGGTATCACTTTTTCTCCAATTACGAAAACTTTTCGCAGACTTTTTATTATCAAGTGTAAGATTTACCATAAATAATTGATACATATCAATATTCGTACATCTTACTTTTAAAGCATTTAAGTTATTATCAAAATAAACTTCAAACTTTCTTTAAACGAGCAAATTTCAAAAGCAACTGCTTCCTGCCGACATTGGCAAACTCTACTTGCGCCTTTGTATTCTCACCTGTACCCTCTATGCTCAATATCTGACCTATGCCAAAACGCTCATGCTCGACTCTATCACCAACATTGAATGACGAAGCACTGCCACTTGCTGACGGTAATGATGATGACTTTCCTGACGGAATGCGGGTCAATCGGCGCATAGCTGACGATGAATTATTATATTGTGTGCCGTATGAAGGTTTTGAAGCAAATACGGACGAGTCCGTATCTCTTTCTCCTCTGGATTTTTCCTGCGTTTGATAAAACCTATTTTCTAATCCGTAATCAAACCTCTGTGATTTACGCTCAGAAGCAAACGGCAAAGAATCTCCGCTGCGTGATACACGCAGTAGAGAATGGTCAATCTCAGAGATGAAGCGAGAAGGCATAAAAGTTTCCTGCTTGCCATAACGATATCGGTTTTTGGCAGATGTAAGCGTACAGTATTTGCCTGCACGTGTTATGGCGACATATAACAGACGGCGTTCTTCCTCTATCGCTTTTTTGGTATCCATAGACATAGAAGACGGGAAGATACCTTCATCCATTCCTACAATATAGACTGCTGGGAACTCAAGACCTTTAGACGAATGTACCGTCATAAGCATAATACGCTCATCTGTTTCCTCTACGCTATCAATATCTGACATGAGAGAAATTTGCTGGAGGAAATCTGTAAGATAAACTTCGTTGCCGTTTCCCTCCTCACGCTGCATATCAACAAACTCATGCATACTGTTAACAAGTTCCTGTATATTTTCCTGACGTGCAATGTCATCAGGATCGTTATGCTGGAAAATCTCAGCCGAGATGCCTGTCTCCTGAATTATGCGCTGACCTAACGTAAGAACATCTTCACATGAGGCACGTTCGGCAAAATCAGTTATCAGTACGGCAAACTTTGTAAGTTTTGCAGCTGTGGCTTTACTAACCTCGAGACCAGTAACGGCTGGCTGAGAAACGACCTGCCATGGCGAGACGCCAAGACGTATAGAATGTTCCATGACCTTGCTTACTGTTGTAGCGCCAATGCCACGAACGGGATAGTTAATAATGCGTCGCAACGCTTCCTCATCATGCTGGTTGACAACAAGGCGCAGGTATGCCACAACATCTTTTATTTCCTTGCGCTGATAAAACGATAGTCCGCCAACAATTCGATATGGCATCATATCCTTACGCAACTGTTCCTCAAGACTACGGCTTTGAGAGTTTGTACGATATAATATAGCAAAATCACTGTACCGCATTTCGCCATTGCGCACCATCCTGCGTATGTCATTTGAAACAATTATAGCTTCTTCACGGTCGCTATAACAATACTTCATGTTCAGCCTGTCTCCCTGTTCGTTGTCTGAAAAAACAGTCTTGCGTATCTGAGCAGAGTTGTAATGAATAAGACTATTGGCAGCATTGACGATATTCTGCGTAGAACGGTAATTCTGCTCCAACTTAAATAGTCGCACAGGCGTGTCTACATATTCTCCTTCAGGCTTCTTCATCTTAGAGAAGACCCGCTGAAATGAAAGTATGTTATCAATGTCTGCGCCACGGAAGCCATATATGGACTGTGCGTCATCGCCCACAACACATATCTTGTTATGACTCCCGACTATCATATTCACAATTTTCTGCTGTACGGCATTAGTGTCCTGATACTCATCGACAAGCACAAACTTAAACCGTTCACCATATTTCCGCTGCAACTCAACATTCTTATACAACAGAATATACGTATAGAGAAGGATATCATCAAAGTCCATTGCGTTAGCCTGATGAAGACGGGCCTGATAACGAGCATATATCTCTGGCATCTTCTCCATGCCCGACGCTGAGTCGTAAGAACGATAAGCCTCTGACTTCTCGTAATCATCAGGCATTTCTATCCTGTTCTTTGCAAGAGAGATACGCTTATGAACTTCGGCTGACTTATATATTTTCTCATCAAGTTCCATCTCCTTCACAATAGTCTTTAGCAGAGAGCGCGAGTCAGACTCGTCGTATATTGTAAACTGCGGAGAGTATCCTATACTTTCCGCTTCTATACGCAATATGCGAGAAAAGACAGAATGGAATGTACCCATATTGAGCATACGCGCTTTCTCATCGCCAACAAGAGCCGCAATACGTTCTTTCATTTCGTTTGCGGCCTTATTAGTAAATGTGAGTGCAAGAATGTTCCATGGCATATAGCCATTGCATAAGAGATATGCAATTTTATATGTAAGTACACGTGTCTTGCCTGACCCAGCGCCAGCAATTACGAGCGATGGACCATCAATATATTCAACGGCATCAATCTGTGCCTTATTAAGTTCTCTTGAGAAAGTATCGTGCATATCAATATCAGTATTCTATTCTCTATTTGGAGATTATTTCTTATATATTCCTCCAGAAACAGTATTTGGATTTACATCCTCACCTTCTTTAGGAAATGAAGGTATAAACCTCATTTCGTGTTGAATGCGTCGTTGACGCTGACGAATATATTTACTTGGTGATAGTGACGAAAAACGACGAGGATTAGGAAGGGTAGCGGCAATGAGAGCACAGTCTGCTCTAGAAAGTTCTGATGCAGGAATATTATCGAAATGATGCTCAGCAACCGCAGATACGCCATAAATTCCAGGACCCATTTCTATGGAATTGAGATATACTTCCATTATGCGCTGCTTCGACCACAACGTCTCTATAAGGAAAGTGAAATACATCTCAAATCCTTTTCTTACCCAACTACGTCCAGGCCAAAGAAAGACATTCTTCGCTGTCTGCTGCGAAATGGTTGATGCACCATGCTGTGTTCCTCCTTTGCGATTGTGCTTAACCGCTTTCTGTATTGCATCAAAATCAAAGCCATGATGCAGAAGGAATCTTTGATCTTCACTCGCCATAACCGCAACTGGCATATGCTTCGACATTTCTTCAAGCGAAATCCAGCGATGATGCATTGATATGTTTTCTCCATTTTCAATTTGCTCTACACAGCGGATAACCATAAGCGGAGTCACGTAAACTGGCAAATACTTATATACAAGAACCATTAATAACGTAGACGCAAAAAAAAGAGCCAATATCCATCGTATGACCCTCTTCAACATCTCGAATGTAAAAAAATCAAGAATCTTCATTAGCTGCACTTAAGTAATGATTGTAGTTAAATATTGTTTCTGGCTGGATAATATGACCAGCCAGAAACAAAGATGTTTAGTTTATTACTTAAGAGTACCAGCCTCTGCAGCCTTAATCATGCTCTCTGAAGCATAGAGATAAACCTCTACACGACGGCTTGCCTCACGATCTTCTGTACCATCAGCCTTGTATACAAGGTACTGTGTATCCTCGCCAAAGCCTTGGATGTACTTAATCTGAGCATTTGACACAGCACAGTTGTTCTTCAGATAGTTTGCAACTGCATTTGCACGCTGCTGTGAAAGATTCAGGTTAAGCTGATCTGAGCCATCTGATGAAGCAAAGCCATATACCGAGCAGTCGCAATCTGTGTATACATTAAGAACATTCTGAGCGAACTGCTTAAGAGAGTTCTGGGCTGTAGCCTGAAGTGTTGACTTACCTGTCTGGAAGAGAATTCCGTTATCAAAGGAAACCTTAATAGCGTCAAGTCCGTTTGCATCCTTAACAGTTTCAACAGTAGCATTGCTAACCTGCTGTGCAGCAGCCTTAGCCTTATCCATCTTCTTACCAATAAGAAGGCCAGCACCTGTACCAACGGCTGCACCAACGCCAGCACCAATAAGTGTTCCGGCTGTGTTCTTGCCAATAAGACGACCAACAAGAGCACCAACAGCAGCACCACCACCAGCACCAATCAATGCACCATTCTTTGTTGCTGTGCCACAACCAGGCAGAAGCATAAGAACAGAAAGTGCAACTGCCATAAATTTCATCTTTGTCATAATTGTTTGTAATTTAAGTTATAAATAAATATAGTTACTAAATTTTTATGCTATAAACTAAGTAAATTAAAATTCTGCAACAGTAATACCCGTTCCTCCAAATCTAATATCTTCGTCATGATATCTTATAATGTTCGGAACTGTTGACAAGTACTGCCGTATTAATTGACGTAAGATTCCATTACCTTTTCCATGCAATATTCTAACCTGCTGAACACCGACCAGAATAGCATCATCTATATAATACTGAACAGCATTCAAAGCCTCGTCACCACGCATGCCACGAACATCCAAGTCATGTTTAAAATTTCTTTGGTGGTTGTCCATCGTCTCACGAGTCATACGTGATACTCGTTTCTGGTCGGCAAGCAATGCAGCTGCTATATTTGACAAACCGCCTCGCACTTCATTCTGATTGGTTGTCTGCGAAATATTTGTAGTCAATACTGAAGTTGTTTCCTTCGCATGTTCCAAGCGTTCTGCCTTTAGTTTTGAGCGCATACCGCCACTAAAAATAACAGTTGCAATTTTACCATTTAGCGATTCTATCACGCCGACGCTCTGAGTGCCACGTATTCTTACCGTATCACCAATAGAAACTGGCCGGGCCAATTCTACCTTCTGCGCAGCCTCACGTAATATAGCTGCAGCCTTCAGTTCTGCTTCAGACAATTTTCCAGAAGCTTTATTTCTTCGACGTTCTTCACGACGCTGTTGACGCTGTTGAATTTGTTCAATCTTGCGTTGTATAGCTTCATCCTTCTGCTTTACATCAATTTCATTAACATCCTCTTCGAATGCGCGAAGCTCTTCACGTATACGCTTTGTTTCCTCTTTCTCCGCTTGAGCCTCACGGATTTCCTTTATTGCAAGTTCAATTCGTAGATTGCTTTCTGCTAGCAATTCCTTTGCTTCAGCCTTAGCTCGAGATAAGATATTCTTACGTTCAGCCTCTAAGCGTTCCACTTCTGCCTGATATTGAAGTATTGTACGCTCCATATCTTTCTCCTGTTGGTGGATATTTTGACGTTTAACCTCCCAATACCTCTTATCACGAACAATATCCTGTAAGTATTTATCGCTTTGAATGTAATCCTGACCGACTATATTTGTCGCAGCTTGTATAACAGATTCCGGTAAGCCTATTTTCCGTGCAATTTCAATTGCAAACGAAGAACCCGGTCGACCTATCGCAAGTTGGAAAAGCGCACGCATTTCATGTCTATCATATAGCATTGCGCCATTAGCAACACCCTCATGACTATCAGCAAATTCCTTAAGATTCTGATAATGCGTGGTAACAATTCCCCAAACATTATTATTACATAACTGCTCTAAAACACTTTCGGCTATTGCACCGCCAATCTGAGGCTCTGTGCCCGTACCAAACTCATCAATAAGAATCAACGTGTTTGAATCTGCATTACGTAGCATATGTTTCATATTCAGCAGATGACTTGAATATGTCGACAGGTCGTCAGATATGCTCTGTTCATCGCCAATATCTATCATTATACTTCCGAACACACCTGCACGCGACCGGTCTGCTACAGGAATTGAAAGTCCACATTGCAACATATACTGCAGCAATCCTGCTGTTTTTAAGCAAACGGACTTACCACCAGCATTTGGTCCGGAAATAATAAGCATACGCTTTTCTGCGGTAAGGATAATATTTAACGGAACAATAACCTTTAATGGTGATGTGTCCTCAGGCACACGCTCAGCAGCATGCTTCTCAATAGAAAGCTGAAGCAATGGATGTCTTGCTTGTATCCAGTCTATCAAAGGTCTATCCTCTACCTGCGGCTCATAGCACTTCAAAAGTTCTGCTAGTAATGATTTTGCACGTATAAAATCAATGTTTGCCAATAAATGATACGATTCACTGATTTCACGGATATATGGACGTATAAGACACGCTACATCCTTCAAGATGCGAATAATCTCCCTACGCTCCTCTACCTCCAACTCTCTTATCCTGTTATTGGTCTCAACAACTTCTGCAGGTTCTATAAATATCGTTTTACCCGATGCCGATTCATCATGTACAATACCACGTATCTTGCGTTTCATTGCAGGTACAACAGGTATAACAAGTCGTCCATCACGCAATGTTGGCGAAATATCTTTTTCTACTAATCCTTCTTGTTTTGCAGTATTAAGTATAGCATTCAATGTTCGAGAGATACTGCTCTGCGTCTTCTGAAGTTCATATCTTATACGCGCAAGCTCATTTGTTGCAGTATCCTTTATCTTGCCATATTTGTCAAGCATGCCTTCTATGCGCCTAATTATATTAGGGAAAATGCATACACCTTCCGTTAATTGCTGTAAAGCAGGATAACGGTAAGTATAACTACCATCTGACGCCTCTTCGCCATCACATGAAAGAAATACAATAATTTTATGTATAGTACTTAAAGAACGTTGTAGGTTCCAAAGCTCTTCTTCTTCTAGATAGGTTCCTTCAAGACGCAAATGAGCTATCTGTTCTCGCATATCAAAGAAATTATCTAATGGAAAATCGTCCTTTTCTTCCTTTAGTCTACGAAATTCTGAAATTTGGCATAACCATTGGTTTATCTCAGTAACATCAGTCGAGAATGCCATGTCTTCAACTTTTTTCCTACCCAATCCGCATAGGCAGTACTGGTCAAGCATCTGCCTGACATCGTCGAAACCTATCTTTTTCTCGAAGTTTCCTGGATATATCATATTTTACAATCTTGTCTTTGTGTTTGAATATTAATTGCACAACGGCGTAATATATACTTTATTTAGTCTCTCAAGTCTATTACCTCAGCTGATGGGAAATATTTAGGATTAAAAACAAACCTTCCATCAGGTTGATTCTTTGCTGCAAACTCGGAGATTTTCACCGATGTCCATTTTCCATTTTGGTTCATACGTACCTGCATTGGTATAAATTTGGAATCAAGAACTACTAACATTTCTTTTATTCCCGTCTTATTTTGTGCAACCATACGAACATGGTATGTATTTCCTTTTTTAACATACGAAAGGCTATAACCCCTCTTATATAAAGTTATAAAAGAATATGGATTTATCACAGTTTTCTGCTGCTCAGTTGGTGTAGTTACATTTACCTCATCATTAGCTATTAAATATGTCCATAAGGTTCTGCCGTTATACCACATCTTAGCATCTTTGGTATCAATATAAAACTTATTTCCCTTAATATATATTGTGCCGTTTTGCATTGTTCCATTTCCAGAAAGAACAAAAGATGCTTGCGTCCCACCCTTACGAGAAACAATAGAGGCTGCTTTGTCAAGCATTTTACGAGCATCTGATGAATTATCTGCAAATATTCCCGACGACATCAACATCGTAAGTATAAATAAAATTATTCTGTTCATATATATTATTGTTTACTGAGCTGACTAAAAAAAATAAAGTTAGCGAATTCATGTTTCAAATAAATATTTCTATTCATCTGATTTTATTGCCTCAGTCTCATTATAATTTCATTAAGAGTATTCTCGTCTGTCACAAGTACTTCACGCGGTTTTGAACCTTGTGCAGCTCCAACTATACCAACTCTCTCAATCTGGTCCATCAGCCTACCTGCTCTATTATATCCTATTGAGAATTTTCGCTGTATAGCTGACGTTGAACCTTGATTTGATAACACAATGAAACGTGAAGCTTCCTCAAACAACGGGTCAAGGTCAGCAATACTTGAATCACCGATACCACCTCCTGCGCCATCAGTATCATTCACAGGTTCTGGAAGTTCAAGTGGATGAAGCGGACCAGGCTGATCTGCTATATATTTTGTAATATCCTCTACCTCCGGTGTATCAACAAAAGCACACTGTACTCGTACAGGCTCGTTTCCGTTGAGGAAAAGCATATCTCCTCTTCCGACAAGTTGATTAGCTCCTGGGCGGTCAAGAATCGTTCTTGAGTCAATCATCGCACCAACACGGAACGCAATACGTCCAGGGAAGTTTGCTTTAATATTACCTGTGATAATTGTTGTTGTAGGACGTTGTGTAGCAATAATCATATGAATACCCACCGCTCGCGCCAACTGGGCTATACGAGCAATTGGTAGTTCAACTTCCTTACCCGCAGTCATAATCAAATCACCAAACTCATCGATAACAACAACTACATAAGGCATGTATTCATGTCCACGTTCTGGATTCAGCTGGTGGCTAAGATACTTCTGGTTATATTCCTTTATATTTCTTGCACCCGCAGTTTTCAGCAAGTCATATCGGTGATCCATCAAGGCGCATAAAGACTTAAGTGTTCGTACCACCTTTGTTACATCTGTGATTATTGGATCTTCATCCTCATCTACAGTAGCCATAAAATGGTCTGCAATCGGAGCATACACAGAGAATTCCACCTTTTTGGGGTCAACAAGTACAATCTTCAGCTCATTTGGATGTTTTTTATATAACAATGATGTGATAATTGCATTCAATCCGACCGATTTACCTTGACCTGTAGCACCTGCAACAAGAAGGTGTGGCTGCTTTGCTAAGTCAACCATGAACACCTCATTTGTGATAGTCTTACCTAAAGCAATAGGCAACTCCATTGTTGTTTCCTGGAATTTCTTTGAGTTAAGAATAGACTCCATCGAAACAATTGATGGTTTAGCATTTGGCACTTCAATACCGATAGTACCCTTACCTGGTATAGGAGCGATGATACGTATGCCCAAAGCCGCAAGAGAAAGTGCTATATCGTCCTCTAGATTGCGAATCTTTGAGATTCTAACTCCCTCGGCAGGAGTAATCTCATAGAGTGTTATGGTTGGTCCGACTGTAGCCTTTATTTCACGGATCTGTACTCCAAAAGAATTCAGTACCTCAACAATACGCTGTTTGTTTGCGATTAGTTCCTCACGGTCAATATGCGGTTTACTATCATTGTCATATTTCTTTAGTAAAGAAAGCGTAGGGAACTGATAGTTCAGGAATGGCTCACGTGGATTGATAGGAGTATTCATGTCATAATGGGCGGCAACCTTTTTTCCCTTGGCAGTCTCCTCATTAGATGTGTTAACAATTTCCAACCCAACACCAGCATCACCTGTTATTTCTAAATCTTTATTCTCAGATTCTGTACTTAAATCAATCTCCATACCCGTTGACTCATCAATAAGCGTACGATTATTTGTATCTTCTGTATCATCAGGCTGATTAAATGTGGCAATACCGTTGTCAAAAGTTACAGTTTGTGCTGCAGAATCTGTCAGAGGATCTGCTTCATATTCATCCTTGTTGTAGTTGAACAAGTCATCCCCTCTACCCTCTGTAAAGGTGAATTTCACTTTACTTGAAATATATCCAACAGGGTTAAGCAAATGACGAATTAATGAGATTGTTTCAGCAGACAAATATGTAAGAAAAGCAACAGCTACGATACCCAATATGCCAATAAGTCCTGGCGAACCTATAACGCCCTCTAGGAACTGACAACAGTGTTCGCCATGAGCTCCACCTGGATTATATATCTGTGAACCAAGAATTGGTGTCAGAAATTTTGCAAACGTAATTGATAACCAAACCATCGTCAGCATCATGCCAAAGAACCAAGATGTAAGATTCACCTTATAAGCTCCCATAACACGCAAACTCCAGAAAAGAACAAATGCAGGTATTAAAAAAGATGCGAATCCAAAACACTTGGCTATAAGCAAATGGCTAATCAAAGCTCCGATGGAACCACAGACATTGTTAAATTCAGAACTTGATGATATGAGTTCGTGCGGACGCAACTGGAGTACCATGCTCTGGTCAGAAGCACCAGAAGTAAAGTAACTCGTCATCGCGCAGAACATATATATAGATAACCAAAACAAAGCAAAGCCTACAACAAAATCAACTTTCTCATTTCGCACTACCCATCCGATGCCAAGAGCATCAGCAAACTTTGCGTGCGACTTATGCTGCACGCTAGCATTATTCTTCTTATATTTCTTTTGTTTAACCATTCTTGCGCATTTTATACTTTAAAATGCAAAAGTAAGAAAAAAAAATCACTTCCGTGTAGTTTTTCTACTTTTTTAACGAATATAAAAAGAATTACAAACAAAACAGAATGAAAAACTGTATATCACAAGAGACAATCGTCACAATAATCATACACCAATACACATTAAACATCGAGACAATTTAATTTGATTTAATTTTATGTTTAGAACTTCTATAATTTTAATTCAATACAAGTTATTCTACCAATCTACACCATTCATAGAACACAAAAAACAGAAAATTGTTAGAGTTATAGCATTTCTATTCAATATTCTTATAACAAACTTAATATCATAGTATTACACATTAAACACAAAACAAGATAAAATGTATATTAATACAAGAAATGCACATCGCTATATGATAAATTATTGAGACTAAACGTCCCCAAACATTAATGGATGATTAAATTCAATTTTCACAAACTCAGATTGTCTAGCAAATAGAGGAGGATAAAGGATGATGAGTATCTATCATACGTCCTTGATCTTGGCTGCAAAAAGCAGAATATCTATTTTTAACTACTTATACCTTCTTAAGATACGAAACTTAAGTAATTTTACGTATAAAAAATTAAATCCACCATTCAAATCACTAGTAACGACAAACATTAATATTCTAAAATTTCTACACAATAATTTACATAATATACTTACGGGACGTTCTAAAAATCACGAATTTAAGTATTCACTTATTCTGTTGTTTCTGTTTCGGTCGCTTTTCGTCTCTTTCGATGTCATTTTGTCAAGTTTCATCAGTCACATAGCCCGCTATGCTCCTTATTCAACTTACAAAAGCACATACGAAAGAAGAACAAAAATCAACTCGACGTATTTTTAGAACGCCCCTTACATGATTTTGCTCTCACAAATCTATCGCACGAGTTATAAACATTTACAGGTTTATTCGCGCGCGTGAGTTAAAAAAAGTAGAATGTTATGATGTTATATTTTTTTTTACTAACTTTGCAGAATATTTTAGTATAATGGAAAAGAAACATATAGTAAACAAATTTGACAAAAAACTTATATCGTCTCTTCCTCGGGTTATATTCGAGGGAAAGATTATTATAGTTCTTACAGAAGATGTTGCAGAGAAGGCCGTGGAATACCTGCTCACTCAGAGCATCCTGGGCATTGATACAGAGACACGTCCATGTTTCACAAAAGGGAAACACTATAAAGTGGCACTGTTGCAAGTTGCAACATACGATACATGCTTTCTGTTCCGTTTGAATCATTTAGGAGATTCACCTGCAATAAAACGGCTACTCGAAGACATAACGATACCCAAGATAGGACTTTCGCTACATGATGATATAAATTCTCTGAGCAAACGTATCACTTTTAAGAAAGGGTGGTTTATTGATCTACAGGACATAATAAAAGACTTGGGAATAGAAGATATGAGTTTAGCAAAACTTTATGCTAATATATTCGGGAAAAGAATCTCAAAAAGGGAACAATTATCAAACTGGGAGGCAGATATACTGAATGACAAGCAAAAAAAATATGCTGCTACAGATGCATGGGTATGCATAAATCTTTTTGAAGAATATATGCGACTGAAAGAATCTGGCGAATACGAACTTGAAATCATTGACAAGTGTACGACTGAAAGCAACACTACTACAGACAAATTGGAAAATATAACATAGACATACTATACCAACTCGCCTTTTATAAAATAACAAAAAAGATAACATGAAAGGGTACTCAACTATAAATGCCTTATAATCTTACATAAGTTGCATTATCAAATAGGAAACATGCCGCGTAATGTTAGATGTAAATAGCCAAACATTAAAACGATAAAATTAGTTCACACAATGTATAAGACAATACAACTAAAAAAAGGTAAAGAAGATTCGCTTAAAAGATTCCATCCATGGATATTCTCTGGAGCAATTCAACGTATAGACGAAGGTATCAGCGAAGGCGATACTGTACGTGTAATAACATCACAAGGAGAATTTATTGCAATCGGTCACTATCAGATAGGCAGCATCGCTGTCAGAGTTCTTGCCTTTAATGACTGTGAGATTAATAGTGCATTTTGGTATAATAAATTACTTTCGGCTCTTCAAATGCGTCAGAGCATAGGAATTGCAGATAGTCCGACAAACAATACATATCGTCTTGTACATGGAGAAGGAGACGGTCTGCCAGGACTTATCATAGACTGCTACGGTAAAACTGCAGTTCTGCAAGCTCATTCAGTAGGAATGCATTACGTCAGAAAAGACATTGCTGCAGCACTGAAGGAGGTCATGGGCGAAAGAATAGAAAACATATATTACAAAAGCGAAACGACATTACCATACAAAGCAGAATTGAACGCAGGAGAAGCAGAAGAAGCAGACGGACTGAAAAATGGCTTTCTATACGGAGGCAGCAATGAAAACACTGCAATAGAGAACGGACTGAAATTTCATGTAGACTGGCTGCGTGGTCAGAAAACAGGCTTCTTTGTTGACCAGCGAGAGAATCGTTCGCTTCTTGAGAGGTACGCAAAAGGCAAAAGCGTGCTAAACATGTTCTGTTATACTGGCGGATTCTCATTCTACGCAATGAGAGGAGGTGCCAGCGCTGTGCATTCTGTAGACAGTTCAGCAAAAGCAATAGAACTGACAAATGCCAATGTAGAGCTAAATTTTCCTGACGACACCAGACACAAAGCATTCTGCGAAGATGCATTCAAGTTTTTGGAGCATGAAGGCGACAAATATGACATTATAGTACTTGACCCTCCTGCATTTGCGAAACACCGAGCAGCTCTGCGTAATGCTCTGAAAGGCTATACCCGTTTGAATGTGAAAGCCTTTGAACATATAAAGAATGGCGGAATATTATTTACATTTTCTTGTTCACAAGTTGTAACCAAGGACAATTTCCGTAATGCTGTATTTACTGCGGCAGCCCAAGCCGGACGTACTGTACGCATACTGCACCAACTCCATCAGCCTGCCGACCATCCAATAAATATTTATCATCCAGAAGGAGAATATCTAAAAGGACTCGTATTATATGTAGAATAAAGTTTTACATATAAATCTCTGTTACACACAATATAAGTTTTCTGATCACTCTGATTATACTCATGTCTGCAAAATGCTGAAAACGATACAAGCATACATATCAAAGCATAACCTTCTCACAAGAGAAGGCAAGCATCTTGTTGCACTGTCAGGAGGAGCAGACAGCGTTGCTTTATTACTCATACTCAAGGAATTAGGGTATAATGTAGATGCAATGCATTGTAATTTCCACCTTCGTGGAGAAGAGAGTGACAGAGATGAGAATTTTTGTAAAGAGATATGTGCCACAACGGGTACAGAACTACACATAGCCCACTTTAACACCATAGAATTCTGCCGTTTGAATCATGTCAGCATAGAAATGGGTGCAAGGAACTTGCGATACGACTATTTCCACAAGCTTAGACATGATCTTAATGCAGAAAGTATATGTGTTGCCCACCACAAAAACGACACCGCTGAAACCCTGCTCAT
>JAEIGA010002408.1_pt1 | contig 29873 bp, 17 predicted proteins | sample 9270691 | NCBI WGS metagenome assembly JAEIGA01 (sample SAMN17057246, study PRJNA624740) | gut metagenome | biome: biome; isolation source: fecal sample | host: Bos grunniens | place: China: Xizang | collected 2019
AGAGGATTACGATGATTTAGAGGATTACGATGATTTAGAGGATTACGATGATTTAGAGGATTACGATGATTTAGAGGACTACAATACAGAAGAAGATGATGATGACGGATTAGAAGGTTACGACTCTACTTTCGACGCAGAATCAATGTTTGAGGTTGTGTGTACCATCAATGGACGGCCTGTACCATCAGCGGTAAAAAGGAACAAAAAGCTTTCAAATTCTCAGAGATGGAACTTGGGAGCCGATTATCCACCTTTCCATGAAGAGTGACGTTGCTGTTTCATGCCCGATTTGGCAAGACAGCAAACGAATCGCCCGCGATAGAGAAGCTAAAGCATAATATAACGTGATTGCCTAGAACGCAGCACGATGAAAGGATGCCAACAGGCGGTCCAACGCTCATATCCTTACAGCGTAGATTCCCGAAAGGCCTCACTATGAGAGCGCCATGGTGGGCGGAGGTACCGCCATTTTCTCGCAAATCAGAATCTGCTTGGTGATCACCTCTCTCACGATAGGATTTTTGCCGGGGATATGTATCAGCTCTATCACGTCAAGTTCATTCAGCAGAGAAGTCATGGTGTATTTGCCAAACATACCATGTTCCTGCATCTGCTTCTTAATGTAGGACAATAAGAACAAGCCAATGAAATGGCCACTCCGTCATAACATTTGCAGAATATAGTCTCCCACGGAAGCCCACCCCCCCTAGCCCAGAAGGGGTGTGGGGAAGGACGGAAATGAGACCGTCCCCTCTTACAAAAAAATCAGCATTTCTTGCAGACGAGGCACTAATTTTCGGCGTCTTAAGAATAAGATACACAAAAAAGGTTGCAAATGTTATGACGGAGTACCACGAAAGGCATTAACAACTTACCTTCAAGCGAGGCATCTCCAAACAGCTGACACGTAGGCGGGAAATCGAGGCTTGCCAAAGCGCCTTCGTCATGGTAGGATGCCCACGGATGAGCAAGGCAATGTTAGAGGTTCGCAATCTGAGCGTGGAGTTCCGCAGCCGCGCCGGGGTCAGTTATGCCGTGACGGATGTCAGTTTCGACGTCAAGCAAGGCGAGACGCTGGGCATAGTGGGCGAATCCGGCTCCGGCAAATCCGTTACCTGCTCTGCATTGATGGGGCTGCTCCCCAAACCTCCGGCCTACATTCCGGGATGCGCGCAAGCGTTATTTGAGGGGGAAGACCTGCTGAAAATGCCGGAAAAGCAGCTCAGCAAATGGCGTGGCAGCAAGATTTCCATGATTTTTCAGGACCCGATGACCAGCCTGAACCCCTGCATGACCATCGGTGACCAAGTGGCGGAGCCGCTCGTCATTCACCGCAACATGAAGTGGAAAGAGGCGAGAGCCCTCGCCATTGAGGAGCTGGCACGCGTCGGCATCCCCGACCCGGAAAAACGCGCCAAGGCCTACCCGCACGAGTTTTCCGGCGGCATGCGCCAGCGCGTCATGATTGCCATGGCGCTCATCACCCGCCCACAACTGCTCATTGCGGATGAACCCACCACCGCCTTGGATGTCACCGTGCAGAAACAGGTGCTGGACCTCCTCCGCGCCCGCCAAGAAGAGCTCGGCACGGCCATCATCCTCATCACGCACGACCTCGGCGTGGTGCGGCAATACGCCCACCGCATTCAGGTGATGTACGCGGGCAGCATTCTGGAAAGCGCCCCCGCGGAAGAGCTGCTCAAGCACCCGCTGCATGCCTACACGCGCGCACTCATGGCGTCCATTCCCTCCACGCACGCCAAAGGCACTCGCTTGCAAACCATACCGGGGCTGCCCCCCACCCTGCGCGAGCCGGTCAGCGCCTGCACCTTCCGCCCCCGCAACACCATCGGCGACCCCGCATTGTGCCTCACAGACCGCATCCCCGAGCTCATAGAGTCCACGCCGGGGCACTTTGTCCGCAACTGCCCCGGCTGCCTCAAATAACAGGAGCTCTGCCCCATTATTTGCTTGTCTCCGCCTGAAAATCAGGCATAATAATAAGCATGAAGAGCATCTGCATCCTTGCGCTGAGCAGCATACCGGCCATCGTGTGCGCACAGCAAGCCCCCTCTCAGGAAGACGTATTCCAACTCTGCCTGCAATTGGCACAGCGCCAGCAACGCTTGATAGAAAGTGTGCACGACGAAGCCTCCGGCGACCTCGCCGCGGCAGAACTCAAGGCTCTGGGAGCCGCCATCATCGGGCTCTACTCCAGCGAGCCCATGAGCAAGCTCAGCACGGAGCAGCAACAGCAGCTCCTCAGCTGCGTCAACGCCGTGGTACTGAAAGCTCAAGAGCTTAAAAAACTCGGCTTTTATGGTTCCCGCCTCATGCTGGCAGCCTATGACAGCATGAAACTCACGGAGCTGCCCGAACCCACGGAGGAGCAAATCAACAAAGGCACGGCTTACGTGCGCGAGCAGTACGAATTGGTGGAAAACCAGCTCCAAGGCATTACCGACAGACAATCCGCGGATGAAGCCGCCCTGCGCCTCATTTCCATTCAACACCTTGCGGAGCTCGCGTGGTCTGCCGGTGTGCTCCGCTATGAATTCCTGCAAGAAATGCAAGCGGGCAGAGCCTCCTCCGCGGACAACGCCACCCACATGAAGCGAATCCGCCAAGCGGACTTCTACGGCTCCCGCCTCCTCAAAGAAATCTTCAGGCAAGCAGCCGAATAAAAATCACCTCGGCGAGTTCACTTTTTGCTCGCCATATCCCCAGTATTACGCTATAGTTTAACCATGAAAACACGCATCCTACTCGCGTTGGGTTTGCTGGCACCGCTGAGTGCCCAAGCAGACATTACCGTAGACCCGATTTACGCAGACCACATGGTGCTGCAGCAGGGTAAAACAGTACCCGTAAGTGGCACCTGCGATGGCAAGGGCAAGGTAACGCTGAGCTTTAACGGTCAGACCGTGCAAGCCAAAGTCAAAAACGGCAAATGGCGGGCTGAGCTACAACCCATGCAAGCCAACGCTGAGGGACAGGAAATGACCATCACCCAGGGTGATGATACGCTGGTTATCAGCGATGTGCTGGTGGGTGAGGTTTGGGTAGCCTCCGGGCAATCCAACATGCTGTGGCGCCTTAACCAAACGGGCGATCGCATTTCTTTGCAGGAAGAAGGCACGGCAACCTTCCGTTTTTACCACTCGCAGCCGCAGGTTCATACCAATGCTCAGGCATATAACGAAAGTTTACAGCAAATTCTGCGCGACAAGCAGATGTACAAGGGTGGCTGGAACACAAACACCCCACAAACCCGCGCCAACATGAGTGCTGTGGGCTACTACTTCGGTCGTGAGCTGCAGCAGCAGCTCGGTGTGCCGGTGGCGGTGGTGCACGCCTCCCTCGGTGGCTCGGAAATGATGGCGTGGATGCCCCCCACCGTCCTCAAGAAAAAATACAAGGACTGCCTGACGGAGAAGTGGCTGGAGAGCAAGTACATGTCCGCTTGGGTGCGTGGCCGCGCTCGCCAGAACATCGGCAAAGACCTGAATGCCCCCCACCCGTACAAGCCCGCCTACCTGTTCGAGACCGGCATTGAGCCCTGGGTGGATTTCCCCGTGGCTGGTGTGATTTGGTACCAGGGCGAGAGTGATGCCGAGATTGAAGACCGCAAGCAGAACTACGAGCTGCTGGTGGACCTCATTAACGGCTGGCGTGCTGAGTTCGACAACAAAGAGCTGCCCTTCCTCATGGTGGAGCTGCCCCGCATTAACGACAAATCCGCCCTCCGCGCCTACTGGCCGGAGTTCCGCCACGTGCAGCGCAGTGCCGCCAAGCGCCTGCCCGCCGTGCATACCCTCACCACCATCGACCTCGGTTCCACCAACTCGGATGTGCACCCGCCCCGCAAGCTGGAGGTCGGTACCCGCCTCGCTCACCTGGCTGCCGCCCAAGTGTACGGAAAGGACGTAGCGTACTCCGGTCCCGTGGTGGATTCCGTCAAAACGCAAGGCAACAGCATGGTTGTTACCTACAAACACGCCACCGGCCTGACCACAACGGATGGTCAAGCCCCCGTCGGCTTCGAGCTCTCCGCCAATGGTGACGACTTCTACGCTGCGGACGCCGTCATCAACGGCGAAAGCATTACCCTGACCTGCGACAAGGTGAAGAAGCCCAAGTTCATGCGCTATGCATGGTTCACCTACATGGAGCCGAACTTGGTCAATGGCGACAAATTGCCCGCAGTCCCCTACGCCCCGGCTTTCAATCCGAAAAAGGGTAAGAAGTAATTTCTTATCACTGCCTTAACCCAAGGAGCCATCCGCGCATTCCTGCGGATGGCTCCTTTATTCTTGTTACTGTTGATTAGGCTGACCCGACGAATGGGGATTCTCCGAGCGGGATGCCACGAACGCCCTCTGCGGCTTCTTATGCTCTGCGACGGCGGCGAGCCGCGAGGGCAGCCAGTGCCAGCAGGCTGAGAGTGGCCGTGGCAGGCTCCGGAATCATCCCGTTGTGCAGGTAAACAACCTCCGCGTATGAATCATACACCAGCAGGGTGTTCTCATCAATGAAATCCGAGTTGGAGATGTAGCGATCCGCACGGGTGTAGTAAATACCGGAATCCGCCTTGGCATCAATGCCATCCGTCCCGAAATAGACACCACCCACTCCGCTGAAGAGCACCAGCTGAGAGTCCCCGAGGCCGAACTCAGAAGCGCCATCGAACGTGGAGGTGAAGTTCAGCAAGCTGTGCTCCATGGTATCGAGGGTCAGTGTGCCACCCATCAGGCAGATGTTCGACTGCACCGTATCGTAAGTGGCACCGCCGGAGAGTTTAAGCCCGTCGGCAGCCTGCACGGAACCGGCAGCTTGCTGGTTGAGGGCAATACTCGTATCGAAGAAGCCTTTATACACCCCCTCCTCAATACCGACCGCGTTGTAGGCAACATCCGCCGGCATATCCGCAGCGGGGCTGAGGGTGACATTCGACAACTGCACCGCAGCGGTTTCCTGGAGGGTGCTGAGGTTGTACTCATATTCCGTGCTTTGATTGCTCACGGACAATACAGCACCGGCAGCCACGCTGAGAGCACCGCCTGTGATGACAGCGGCACTGCTATCCTGCTGCGGGGCAGCATCCCCACCGGCGGGAGGAACGGAAGCCGAGCCCGTGGAGCGCAGGTGCAGGGATTCACCATCGACGATGTAAATATCACTACCGGTGCTGACGGAGGCCTGCTGACCAGCCACATGAATGCTACCCTCGATGAATGTACCGGTATTCACCTTGATGGAGGCTTTATCACCCTCCACGCGGAAGTCGCCGTTGTAATCAATCATCGAATCAAAGGTAGCGGAAGCGCCGGAGGCCGCGGCATCTGACACCACTACCGTGCCCTTGCCGGTAAGCAAGGCGGATTCCGCCGTCACCGCCACGCCATCCGTGGCAGCACCGTTGACCAGCAGCGTGCCATTTTCATTCAGCGTGGTGGAAAGCGCCTTGTAGCCGTTGCCGTCCATATGCAGCACGCGCTCCGTATCCGCCGTACCGGTAATGGTAACATCACCCTGAATATCGTTCGACTCGGAGGCCAGCTTCGTTACCATGCGCTCGCCCGTATAGCCGGTTTCCACGGTGACGCGCAGGTCAGCATCGCGCTCGATGGTCACAGCCCCCTGCCCACTTGCCGTATCGCCGAGACCGGTCGCGCTCTGCACCTCCACCGTGCCGCGGGAAACATAGGTACCACCCGAGTAGGAGGAATCACCGCTGAGCACCAGCACGCCCTCACCGGAGTGGAGCACATTGCCGGTGCCGGAAATATCACCACTGAGCGTGAAAGTCACCGCGGGGCCCACGGCAGAGATAAGGGCGGCGGTATCGCCATCCGTTGCCGAATTCCCCACCCAGCGATTATCACCGCGGCCGTCAATGGTAATATCGTTGGCAGCCTCCCTAGGCTCATCACCACCGTAGCCGCCGTTATGCGTGAACATAAGGGTGGCGCCGTCCTGCACGGTGACGGTGTTCTCCTTCACATTCTTACCCAAGGAACCCCAGCCACGCACGCGGAGCGTACCGGCATCAATTTCCGTGCCACCGGAGTATGAGTTGCTCTGGTCCAGCACCAGCGTACCCACGCCCACCTTGTGCAGCTTGGCTGCCACATTGTTAGAATCATAGAGAACACCGGAGTAAATGGCCTCATTATAACCGGTATCAGAGAAACCGGTCACTGCCGTATTCTTCACGAGATCCCAATCACTCTTCTTCACCAGCAACATCTTGTTGCGGTCAATGTCTGTACCGGCCACATATTCCGTACCGTCTGCATAATATGCATTCACGGCAATGGACTTCAGGTTATGGGTCTCAATTTCCACATATTCCACCCCGCCCATTATCACAGAGGCTCCGTCCTTGCTGTGAATACCGACAAAATCCGCCAGCACGCCGTTGGGCGCACCTTCCACGCCGATGGTCATCTTGCCACCCGCCACATTGGTTGTACCTTCGTTGTAGATATGAGCATCATGCCCCAAGTAAAGCTCGGCATTCGCACTGCCCCACACAATCGCTCCGGTACCTGCCACGCCGGAGGCTACTTTGGAAACACCCTTGCTGAACTCAGACGCCACCCCTGTACCCAACAGGTAGAGGCGCCCTTCCTGCAACTGGGTACCACCGGTGTAGGTGTTGCTGCTGCCGGAGATATAGTGCACCCCATAGCCCGTCTTGGCAAGCTTGCCTCTGTTGCTACCGTCGCTGATTAAGCCGCTGAATACCGCATAACCGAACCCGGTCGTCCCGGAGAACTGGTCATAGGCCTGGGTCTCATCCATGTATTCGGCATAATAGGTAGAGCCTGCGTCCGTGTGCAGTGTGAGGGTGCTACCGTTCAGCGTTACCTTGCCGGAGCCGCTCAGGGAACGAAGTTCCAAACCGGTATTACCTGCTACTACCAATCGTGTGGAGTCCAGTTTCAATTCCGTACCGGCTGCCAGCACCATATCCGTCTGTGCTCCATGTCCCTCCAAATCAGAACCGAATGCGCCCTGCTGTACCAATACCGTGCCGGCTTTCATTTCCACCGAGCGGGCAATGAAATCACCGGCGCCCAGCTTGGTGAAGGTATGTCTCGCCAAATCCAGCTGAGTCTGCCCCAGCCCATCGGCATTCATGAAGAGGTACTCCTGCGCCTCAACCCCCACAGAGGCACTGCCGGTGAGCACTACATTCGGAAGGACAATTCGGTTGACAATGGTGGAAGTGGCATCTTTATCATTCGGGTAAAGTGTGCTTTCATACTTACCCTTGTAGAGAGCCCCCATGCCATTTGCGCCATGACCGCTGATAACCACGTTGAAGCCCAAGCCGGCGTAGTCAGAATCTCCCTGATACTGAGTTTCTACCGGGAAGCCGGAGAAGTCGATGCTCGAGCCTTCCGTCACCGTGATGGTGCGGTCATCCTCAGCCCCGGTCAGCCCGATAACACTGGTGGAAACCTTCAGCGTGGCGCCATCCGTCAGCAGAATATCGCGGCCGAAGTTTGCGCCATGACCAATGACCTCCACTACACCCTTACCGCTGATGCTGAGGGGCGAGATGCTGTCTTTGTTGCCATCATTCACCATGTTGGTATCGAACATGCTCAGTGCCACAATAGCGTGGGCACCATCAGCCATGGTGATGCGGTCGAACCCGGTTACCGTAACAGAATCCGCCGAGCCGCTATAGCCATCATTAGCAATGAATCCCAACTCATACACGCCTGATTCTGCGAAGTTCAGCGTGCTGGCATAGCCCTCGCCGAAGGTGACGTGGTTTGACAACTCCTTACCACCATAGAGTCCTTTGCCTGCGCCTTTACTCAGTTGGAAATCGCTGTACAGATTTACCAGTACGTTACCGTTTGTGTAGGCTTGGAGATTCGAGCCTTCCCAACCCAGACCGGCGGCATCCACTCTGTTAGCTTTGCCGCTGACAAGGTCAAGCACGATATCACCGTTCACCGTGCCGGCATTAGCGCCGCCAACCAGCTGAGAGCGAATCTCTAAAATCGAGTTTTCGCTTTGCTCCATGCGGATGTAAATATCACCGTTGACGGTACCCTTGTCTCCGCCACCGAAAACACGACCATTCTCCCAACCGAGCGTACCACCGGTAAGAAGCATTTCTACGGCTCGCTTTCTACCGTCCACTACTTGTGTTCCGTGAAGGACAGCCAGATAACCGGCTGCAAAGATTTCACCGATTTCACCTCCATCTACAAAAACATGTGCAGTACCGGTTTGCTCCACCCATTCGTATGAACCGCCGATAAGTTTTTTGATATTACCATCCTTCACGGTCACATAACTCTCACCATACTGCCAACCCCAGCGGGAACCACCGACAACCAGCTCCTTTTGCTGATTCATCCAGCGAGCATCTGTGTTAATCAGGATGTGAGTCGCGGCAGACTGCGGAGTTTCAGACCAATTGGCCAAACCGCCGATAACGGTCTTGAAGCCGGAGCGGTCGTATATCCACACCTCGTGGTCGGCAAAGGCTGCTTCACCTTTTTCGATGCAACCGGCGGCAGCAATATTACCGTTAGCGGCAGAGGAAAGAGTTATTGAAATGGCTTTACCTTCATTAACCTTGTCGGCATTTTCTTCATTCACAATGGAGCTGTACAGATAATAGTCAGCATCATCGTTGTTGCCTTCGGCTATCACCAAGTTGGTATCAGGGTCTGTTTCGGCATAACGGCGGGAGATGCCGGGAGCATTTTCCATCTTGCCCCAGCGCTCATCCCACTGCGGCATACCAACCGTACCATTGCCGATACTCAGCGTGACGGAGCCATCCTTGTTGTCCGTGTAGGTATAATCGATTCCCTCCGCAAGACCACAATCTCCATAGGGTCCGTCTTTAAGTCTGATACCGTTAATACAGATACGGTCGGCATCTATACCCGGTCTGCTGTAACCATCATATCGCCCTTCTCCCTGTGAATCAATGAATCGGTAGGTATATGTAGACCTACCGTCGTCATCAATTTCGAACGTATAGCTAATCTGACCGATTTCAACAGTTTTAACATTCGAAAGATATACAATACCCTCGTTAATCAGCGTATCCTTAAAGGTAACATTTCCACTCAAATAGTAGCGACCGGTCGCCTCTACCTCTACTTCTTTACCTATTGTTACATTGTATAACTGGTAGTAACCGTTTTGCTGAGACTTGCCATCATCCGTAGTAGATAATGTCACATTTGTCAGTTCGATGTTACCTTGACCATTTTCTGTGTTAATTCTTGAGTTGATAAGGTTCAGATTTGACAAGATGGCAGAACCTTCAATCTGAGCCCATTCCATACGTCCGGGCAATCCTTTCTCGCCGCGGATGCCATTGGCATCTACGGTCACGCCACTGAGTACTGCATCTTTGGGGATAATATTATCCTGTGCATCCAAGCCACGCATACCACCTATGGTGTAAGTAGTCTCTGCCCCCATCAGCAATCTCACTCTTTCAGAATACAAGTCGCCGTCCACCGAATAAGCAACTGCAAGCCGGGCATCAGATTCAACCGTAATCGCCCCCTGAACGGCAAGGTTCTTCACCAACCTCAGCGTACCTGCCTGAATATCCATATCCCCCAAAGCAGCGGAAGAGGTCTGATTACCTCGCAATCCCAAGGTGACATTTCCGGTGCCATCCTTGTGAATGTTCGTGCCGGCTGCCAACTGTCCTTCCGGGTAATATTTCGGGTCTTCGAAAATATATTCGGTTGAATCTGCTACAAAGTAGACATCGCCGGGACTGACTTTTCCATCCACATCAATTCGGCATGCGACATCACCTCCTGATAAATCTCCGAAAATGGCTGCCGTGTATTCGCCGGTTTCATCATAATAGCTACCACCGCTCCAGCATTTGCTGTAGTCATCCTGCACAGTAGACCAAACACCACCGTACTGAGACTCCCATACGTTACCCATGAGGGTATAAATGTAAAGCAAGCCGGTGTCGGCATCCAAGCCAATCTTGTACTGAGAAGCATCCAGCGCGACACCATCATGTGTCACATTCAAGCTGAGATTGTCGATGGACGTCACCCCGGTCATGAGGTTGTAGGTGGTCATCGTCACCAGCTTATCAGAGAAGATAACATTCAGTTCCACATTTTCATCACCGAAAGTAACCCCCTGATTGGTGTTCAGCACGGCATGCAAGGCGGAGAACTCATCCGTACCGGTAATGGAGGAAATGGCAAGAGACGAGCCGTTGTGGAGCGTAAGGGCGTTGATGTTGACCGCCCCGGGAGCATCCAGAGCCAGCGTTGCACCGGTATTCAGAGTTACGCCGGCATTCACCAGGGCATCCGTGCTCCGCAAGGTCAGCGTAGACCCTTGCTGCACCATCACAGAACCATCAAAGTCGGTATTAGCGCCGGAAATCTCCACGGTTCCCGGTCCGGTAAGCTGCATAGTTCCGCTACCGGAGAGGATGCCGGATATCTCCAATGAACTGCCGGCGGAGGAGGAGTTAAGGGTTACCGCCTGATCCACCGTCATCTTGGCAGCAATGCTATTGCCGGCATCCGCATAGCTTATGTAAGCGCCGTTTGCAAGCTGCAAGCCACCCCCATCAGACTCACCCGTGATGGAGGATGCGCCGGAAAGGTACACTTTATTATCGGTATACAATGTTTGGGTGGTCATGCCGATATCAAGATGACCGCCATTCATCAGACGCAGCGCACCGGAATCGTCAGCCATGAGCTCATCCGAACCCTCACCGAGTTTCAGCTTGCCGTTATCCAGAATCAACTCGCCGTGTACGGCACCCTGGGCGTTCTTCACCGTCACTGAGCCGAGCTCTACTGTCAGGTTGCCCAGGTCGTGCATCTCCGTCACCGTGGCGGAGCGGGATTGCACCTCGATAGCCACATTGGTGTAGCCGGAATCATCCTTCTCGCCGATGATGCTCACGTTGTCAATGGTGCAGCCGGAACCGAAGAAGAGGGAAGCAGCATCACTCTGCACATTCACCCTGTAGCCACTGTCATAGGTTACGCCGTGGGCATCGAGAGCCAGCGTACCGAACAGGTTGATGATGGGGAGGGAAGATGTGGAAAGAGAGGAGGCGGCAGATGAAGTCTGCACGTGCACATGCGCCCCCGACCCCACCGTCAGGCTTTTCACTTGCAGGTTGTCAAAATACACATCATGCTCCTGCGTGTTCACCTTCAAATGACCGGCCGTTACTACGCCGAGGTAGTGCTGCTCCGCCGTACCGGCAATGGTGATGTTGCCGGATTCGCCGACGGAGAGGTTGCCGGTTACATTGACCAGAGCATTATCGTAGGCGTTGCCGACATCTTCACCGGCACTCACGGCAATGTTCATCTCCTTAGCCGTCACATTGCCATAGATGTCCAGACTGCCGGCATTCGTGTCCGAACCGGAATTCACGGTGAAATTGCCGACTACCGTCACATCGCCATCAATCACGATGTGGTCAGTCCCCAACGTCATGTCCTTCGCTACCGTGGTTGCGCTGCGCAGCTCAAGAGAGCCAGTGCCGGAGGTCGTCATATTCCCCTGAACAACGAGCAGGTTATGGAACGTCACATCACCGGCACCCGTGTTGATGGCAGCATCACCCAGAGTCGCAATACGACCGCCACGGAAGCTGTAGCCACCGTCTGTGATACCGAAATTCATCACCACCAAATCCTGAGTGACGGTGATGTCACGGTTCGCGGCGTCCGCCCCGAAGTAAACGTTGGAAAGAGCGGTAAAGACTTCGCTATCTGTGCCATCGGGTTGCGCGCACCAGTTGGCAGAACCGGGGTTCCACTTATCATCCGCAGCGCCGGTCCAGTACAGGTTACCGTCGTGCAAGTCTTTGATGGTCACCACACCGGCCACAGAGGTATTCACAGCAGCGCTGTTCACCGTGATACCGCTGTAAACGAAATGCGCCGTTTCCCAACCGGTCAAGGTACCGGCGGCGTCGCTCACGGCAGCATTCTCTATGAGCACCTTATCACCACTTGCAAGGCCGTGCAAGTCAAAGCATACATTGTCCACCGTCAGGGTTCCTCCGGCAGCCACGCGCATGTCGCGCTGGCGCTGTGTCTCCTCAAAGGTGATATAGCCACGCAGGGTGCTTTCCCCGGCGAAGTCAACATTCTGCAGGGTGGCATATTCTGAAGAAGTACCGGCATGGAGCGTCACATTCGTCAGCACGGCGGCATTCTCCCCATCCGCGGATTTGATGATATTATGCGCCGTCGCGAGCCCGCCGGAAACAGCACGGTATATTTCACCCGTAACCAGCATGGCCACGTTCTCCAGCGTGCCTCCGCTTACGGCATTGGCACCCACGTCCATCGATACGCCGGAGGCAAGCACAAGCTCACCCTCGCTCACCGTGGCGCCGGAAATGGAACCGCGCACGTCATCCGTAATGAGCAATCTGCCGCTTCCCTCTTTGATGAACGCCCCGGATTCATATACAACATGCCCATTTACCACTGCAGAATTGGTTTCAAGGCATTTAAGCGTCAGCGTACTATCTTGCTCCACATTGATAACCGTTGTATTACCGCCGATTACCAAGGACGTGTCTACCACGGCGGATGCGGAAGCGCTCACACGCTCCGTGACTGTTAAAGCGCCACCGCTGAAACGATAGTTACTGCCGGTAATATCCACCGTGCCAGCAGTTACGCCCTCCGGTGCAATTTGTACAGACTTATTCAACGATGCCCCTTCAACTCCTTCATCGAACAACACGTGAGAGCCCTCGGTATATGTCGACTCGCCGCCATCGGCATCCACCCACGCCGCGGTAGTATCCGTATCCCACACAGCCGGCTCACCTGCCACAGAATCCCAGCTGAGCTCAGCCGTCGGCTCTGCAGCACTTACGTAAAGATACGTATCACTTTGAGAATAAACATTACCACCACCATCAACAGCGGCCATCGTTATGCCCGGCACACTCATCACTGCCATCAGTGATTTCCATACCACATGCGGAAGATGTAATTTCATGAGCTCTCAGATATGATGTATGAATAATAATTAGGCCGTTGAAAACAAGTAGGAGGGAGCATTTTCAACGGCACTCGAGTCCGTGGGGCAATGTTACCACATACCACCCCCCGAGTCAAGACCACAATTCGGCATAATTTATATTTTTACACGGAATTAAAAATACAGAACTTATCAATATTTTTTATAGCTCTGTTAATTATGGTTGATGCCGCTTTTGCCCTGAGCGACAAATCGGAAGTTGAAGGGGCGTTTGTAACATTCATTCTATCGGAGCGAGGGGCTGTTGTCCCGCATAGAGATTAGCCCCTGCTCCGAGCATTTTGTTTACCCTCCGCTTTATCGCACGCGGTGCGCAGAGGGGGAGTCCCCATCATTTTCCGGCGGGAAACATGCGGGCGATTTTGCCGGTGTAGCAGTTCACCAACACGCGAGGCCAGGTTCCGGCGTAAGCATCAGGCGGGCTCAGCAAGAGGTAACCATCCCCCACGCCACACGATTGATAATAGAACGGAATCTCACCGTACTGTGCCTTTACGGCATCCAGAGCTAATTCACGCGCGCGCTCATGGCTGATTTTCTCGCGCTGGGCAGGTATTTTGCGCCCGAAGATGGCGGGGTGCTCTTGCAGCACGCGTTGCATGGCCTGTGCGTGCTGCGCATTCACCGGGAGCGGGCGGAACGAAAAATCCCCCAGGCAAAGAACCTTCTCCGAGGCAACGATGACACCCTCGCGCTCGCCGAAGCAGAGGTACAGCTCTTCATCAGCAGGGTAAATGCCATCCTGCGGGGCCTTGCCCTCGCGCTCCAGGTGGTAGCTGAGGCGCCTTCCCTTGCCGAAGCCTGAGCCTTTCAATTGCTCCAGCACTTCCACGGTGTAATAAGCGCGGTAGTGGTACTCATTAAAGCGGATAGTCTGTTTTTGCACCTGCTTGACGCGTACAACAATATCTGCATCGCGCACCGTTCTGTACACAAAGTGACAATCAAGCAGTTCACGCGTCACGTTTGCACCGTTGTCGGCAATCGGCAAATACGGGCTACTCTCATCATGGCGCACTTGTACGGCGTAGGGGTCCTCCACCTGTTGCCCCAAAGCCAGTTGCTCGAATACCTCCACGTTGTTCCCGTTGGCCGGGATAAAACGCCCTTTGTCCGCAAACAAGATGAGCTTGTCGCCCTCGCGCTCGCAGGTGTCCGACATGAAAATGGCCGTGCTGCATTGTTTGCGGCGGCGTTCGTGCTCTGCGCGTTCAGCCTCCGTTGTTGACGGGCCGCTTACCTCTTGCAAAGGCCAATGCAGCTCAATAACGCCACCGGCATCGCAGCCTTTCCACCAGCTTTCCGGCAACGCCATCTCGGTGTAAACGTAAAAATCCTCATACCAACGGCCATCCTTTTCGAAGCGTTTGGCGGTGGAAGCAGAGCCCAAGCGGCAAGCAACGGTCGCGCGCTGCGCCTCCTGCGGCGTAATGAACTGCAACTGAGGGGAGAGACCTGCCCAGCTGCTTATATGCGGGCGTGCTTCGCGCAGGTACGGCAGGGGAATCATCGCCTCCGCCGGAGCAAGTGCGGTCAGCACCTTGTCATCCCCGTGCAAGGAACGCAAATTCTGCAACAAACCAAGGTTAAGCACCCAACCAGGCGCATCAAATCCGGCATCCGCCACCGCGGTGGTCTCCAGCAGGAGCACCACGCCCCTATCAAGGCTGGTATACGACGAATCCAACACCTCCACCATGAGCAAGGGGGTATTTTTGGCGGAATAGAGCTGCACGGGCGGATTTTTCACCGCTTGCACGCACACGACCGGCGCGCCGCTCTTGCTCCAGCTCACCAAAGTGGCAGCTTGCGGGCTGAGCACCGGTGCTTGCTCAGCCGTAGTTTGCGCAGTGGTACTGCTCCACAACGGAGCAGCGCATATAAGGCTCATTAAGAAAGTTGTTTTCATCATCTTGTATAGTTGTACGGACGTTTCAACACCGGTCTTTCAAGAATTCACCATTTTTTTCCTTTTTATTGAGCGGAGGCAGGGGCGTATGCGCCATCCGCCACGCCGGCGGAGCTCACCTTCACCGCTACCTTACCGATGGGGGAAAGCACCAGCCCCGGCACATGCCCATTGCAGGCGGGATCCATGCCGGGCAGCGCCTCACCGATGAGGCGATCCCCCAGCCACACGTAGAATCCGGGCTCGCGCCCCTCCTCCGTGTTGCCGGGCACCAGCGCGATGCGGATTTCATCCTCATTCGCGGACATATCGGAGCAGTACAGCACGCGGTCCTTCTTCTCCCCCCAAATAATGGCGGATTCCGTCACCGTGAGCACGCCGGTCTGCTGCCCATTCCCCAGGGTGATGCGCAGGCCGTCCTCAGTCTGCCAGCCGCCCTTCTTGCCATCGCCCACGCTGCACTTCACCGCACCGGTAAAGGCGGTGGCATCCGCAACGGGCAATTTAACGGCACGAGTGGACTTGAACACTTTGCCTTTCAGCGGCAAGGGCGTAAACGCTGCGGAGGGCTTGCGCTCCAAGCCGACCGTACGCCCGGGGTAGCCGAGGGCATCCGCCACCTCAGCAGCAATGAGCAAATCCCCCTGCACCGTGGGGTGCAGCTTGTCATTGGCATTGAAGAATTGCGGCTCACCCACACCGGGCTTATCCGTGCGGGCGGGGTCGATGAGCCCCTTATTCACATCCACAAACTCGACATTTTTGAAAGCCGCCCAGTGTTTGAGCGCTTCATTATAATCCATCACCACGGCAAAATCCTCCGCTTTGTTGTTATTGTTGCGGACATCGTGCCACGTGGGGATGGCAAGGATGAGGATGCGCACCTTGGGGTTTGCCTTGCGCATGGTGTCCACAATGACATCCATATCACCATCCCCGCTCCAGCTCTTCCCCTTGCGGGTGCCGATGAGGTTCTTCTGCACCTCCGCCATGTGCTGCCCGGCGCCGATGCCGCCTTTGTTACCGTAGTCTGAGAGCGTGTCATTGGTACCAATCATCATGACCATCACATCGGGCATCTGCGTGGCGGGGTCCAGCTTAAAATCTCCGGAGTACGTGGCATCCACCCCCAGCCAGTCATGGATGTTGGAGTTCCCCAAGCGACCGGACTTATTGATGCGCCCGGCAATCTCATACGCACGCTCACTGCTCATGGCAGAGTGGCGGTTATTGAAGGGCACACCGGCATACGCCGTACCCGGCACGACGCAAAAACGCGGGTTTTGATTCCCCTGCGTCACACCGACGGCGACAAACTGCACGCCGTTGTCCACAAAAACTTTATGCAACGGCCAACGGTACGAGGGCGCACCATAACCGTGCGTGATGGAATCGCCCACGAACATGACATTACCCAAATTCGCCGGGGCGTCCTCTGCCATCGCAACACCTGCACCCAACACACTGCATGCAGCCAGCATTTTCATCATAGCCTTGCTCATGCTGCCAGTCTACCAATTCCCCGCCACAATGCAAGCTTTTTATCCAGTGTTGGGAAAAAATGAATGAACCTGTTTTTGGAGCTATTGCAATAATGAAATTCAGCCATGTTACATTTATTGTCGGATTTACAAATGATAAAAAAGAAATCTACGCCTTGGGTGGCAACCAAAGTTCAAAAGTTAAAATTGAACGTTATGATAGAAAAAAAGTAATGGAATATAGATTTCCTATTTCTGGAGGGTATTCTCAACTCAAACAAGTCGCCCCCCAATCCTACTCCGTTACCCGAAATACAGACTAGGTAAAAATATCCTCAAAACTATGGGAGGGGGATTTCTCCCCTCCCTACATGCAACCATACACGCGTTGTGTTTTTGTGCATTAAGCCCAGTATGTAACAAAAGGGGGATTATGTTATGTGTTATGTTGGATAAAAGTCTTACTTTTTCTCAAAATAAGAAACCCAGAAGGAGCTGTTATCGGTATTTAAACAAAAATCATGTAGCAGTATTTTTGAGAAACTATCATCCTCAAAATGACCGATTTCTTCACCTTTATCAGTATACAAGCAGAGACCGCGAAGAATAAGTTTATCCCACTGATGAGTTGTGTTTCCTCCAAAAAAATCCTCTCTAGTGATTAAAACAGCATCAACATATATAATATAATCATTTGTCATAACAGGCGATAAAACAAGCACGGCTTTGTTATTTGCACTCACATGTGGAGTGAATATATAAACGCCTTGTATCTTTTCCGCTAATTTAAAGGGAGATTGTTCAGTATAAAGTTGACTAGCATTTTGAGAATATACAGGAACACTGCAAAATAATAAAAATATACACAAGTATAAAAGATTCTTGAATGAGATTATATTGCTATTATAACACACATGATTATCACAAATACAGGACTTTGTTTTTTTCATAACTTTCTTTTAACGCTTTACGGTTCAAACCTCGGCATATAAGCATACCGACTTATTTTTCATCACATTCACGAGGCTTCGGAGTTGTTTCGGCTCCATCCTTATTCTCAATATCCGATGTTTCGTCATCCATAAACATAGAAACTACGTTCGCCGGAAGATAGAAAGCATCAGGGGGGGGAGTACGATCAGGAGATGAGACTTCCAGACAGATTCCGGCTATGGGTTTGCTTAACGAGGTAATAGAATGATAGAATTTTATGAAATCCACCATCTTTATCTCCGAACTGACAATGATGCGCAGCGCTAATTTATCATACTCCAATTCATTCAGAATATCATAAAAAGGTTTTTGGACTTCTTCTATATTGTTATAGTCTACTTTAAATCGGAAACACGCAATTTTCTCATTCTTTATACACTTGGTCTCCAGATAATGACAAGGTGAAAACTCTCTCTTTTCGTCGGGGGAAACAGTTCCGAGCGAACGCAAATAAGGAAGGACAAGAAAATGCTCACAACCGTTAGAGGATAAATCAATAATTGTATCACCGACCTTTAGGTTATAATAGTAAAAGTCATTTTCATCTTCTATTAACTGCAGAATACGTCGTTCTAAAACATCCATGGTATCATTATGCCCCAGTTCTATAGTATAAACGCGGGGCTGCTCATTTTCCAAAGATGCTACATCCGCACCATGGCTTGATGCCGACTCCTCTTGAGTCTGTGACCAACAGAGGGAGAAAATAGCCGGTAGGAAAACGAAAAGGGGGATTGATTTCATGGCGGGAAGATAGCTTGTTATCCTGAGAACAACATAAATCTAGCACTTTCAGAATAAACAGTCAAGCCGATTCGCGAAAAAAACTCTGAAAAATCGGTTACACTACGCCAGAGGCAAATCCGGGGTGAGGGCGCGGGTGTGGGAGTCATGCAGCTCCAGAATGGGGGAACGCCACGCGGGGCCGAAGGCATCCAGCAAGCGGCATACGGCGTACGGGGCCGTGCGCGCTTCATACTGTGCCACCCATTCAGCCATTTGCTGCGGTGCCTGAGCGGAATCCGTCAGGTAGGGGAAGCGGGGGAGCCCCATGTGGAAAGGCTTGGGGGATAAACGCGCGCGCCAGCATGCTTGCTTGCGGCACAAGTTGACGTACAGGGGGTCTGCCTGCAGGGCGCGGAACAACTGCGCCTCGCGAGCGGAGCCGAGGCTGAGCCCCTGCCCTTGCAGCGCCACGCGCCAACCGTGCGCCGTACGGTAAACGCGGGCGGAGAGTGTTTCATCCTGCCGGCACAGCTTTTCCGCAGCCTCCAGCAGCAACTGCTCCGGCTTTTTGCCCAGCCCCAAAAAGCGCAACAAGCCACCGCCACGGAAGTGATCCACATCCACAAAGCAAAGGGAGGTCGAGTTCAGCACCAGCGCGCCATACCTGTTGCGCGTCACGAGGTTTTGCTCATCGGGCGCAGCGATGACGGGCTCCAACACGGCTGCACTGTAGGTATCCTCCCCCGGTAGGGCGGCCAAAGCACGCAAAGCGGCAGTAAAATCCGCAAAAACAGCGGGCGAAACGGAGGGCCGGGCCAAATACGCCTCCCACAGGCGCGCGCGCTCCGCCAATGAAGCCTGAGCCGCCACCATGGAGTCAAAGGAAGCGCCGAACAGCTTCACTTCGCGCCCACGGACAACACGCTTCTCGCGCACCCAGTACGGAGGGATTTTCATAGCTGCACTTATTCTTCAATATCAACACATTGCTCCGGGGCTACGGGCTCCACCCCGGTAATCAAGAAGCCCTCCACCGTAAAGATGGTGGCGGAAATGAGCTCGCCATTCTGCCGAGCAACGGTACAAGGGCGGCGAGCACCTTGGTACACCATGCTTGCGGGCTTGAAGGTGATATTAGGCAACTCATGATGCTGCACCCAGGTATCGAAGCAACTACGCAGGTGGCGCAGCATATCCGGCTTGCTGAAGAACTCCAGCGCAGCGGTTTCCGAGTGGTAGTACACGTCCTCCCGCAAATGCGGTAACAAGCCGTCAAAGCGCTGCGTGCTCATGCACTGAGCAAACAGTCGCGCTGCATCCGCCTCAGTAATGGGAGCACGCGGTGCTCTGCCCTCGCGCAGGTGTGATATGCGCTCCGGCAGTCCCAGCGGGAAATCAAAACCGTGAGCCTCGCACTTGAGCTTGTAATCCGTAGCGGAACCGGCAATGGCATTCACGTGCAGGGTGAGGTAGAGGATATTCGTGGAGCCGTCCGCACCGGGCATTTTTTTCATGCGCGAGGGGTAGCGGTCCGGGTGGAAGCGGCGGCGGTAACCGCGGGCATCTTCCATGGTATTGGTGATGGTATCCACCATGACACAAAGGCGCTGCCCGCGGTTATCCAACACGCGGAACTCCGGGCGGCCGAAACGATACAGCAGCTCGACGGGTTCTTCAAAACGGCAACCGGCGCGCAGCAGCGCAGCGCCGATGAGCGCCAGTGGCGGGCTGAGCGGCTGCACGCGCTGCTCAAAGCGGCGTGCCTCGAGCTCACGCGCATCTTCCACCACGGCCGAGGCTGTGATGGGGGAATCCGCCCAGCTCACGGAGGACTCCACCAGCGAATCAGGCACGGCATACAAGCGCCCGCCGGCACATACGAAACCCCCCACACGCGGGATTCTGCCGCCGAGGAGGGGTTCAAAGACGTATACGTTGAACACCAGCTCCGGCAAGCGGGGATTGACACCGCATTGCAGGCAATACCCGGACAAACCACAGAAATTGACGGGCGACACATGCTGCACCACGCTGTGCAGCTCGCTTTGCTCCGCAGAGCGCTGGGCGAAGGCCACCAAGCCATCCCCGCCGAACGTAAAGGAGGCTGCGAGCAAACTCACGGCGCAGCGCAGGTGCATCCCCTGCCGGAAACAATGGCCGAACATGTGCACCTCCGCGCAGTGGACTCGGTAACAAGCGCCGCGGGCATCCATGAGGCTCAGAGAATCATTCTCCACCACGTTGAAGACCTCTAACTCGTTGACCGGATTGGCATCGGAATAAAAATCACCATAACGCAACACCACGCTCCCCTCCCTGCGGCCCTGAGTCAGCACCAAGAGCAGCGGAGATTCCACGCCGGAGGCTAAGAGCCGCATATCCGGTGCCATGTCACCATTGTGAGCCAAGCCTTCCACATAGGGGTAAATTCTTGTACCGGAATTCGCCGTTTCTCGTACCAAGGTATGCATTTTCAGCAGGCCACCACCGCCCATAAAGGAAGAGCAGCCGTGTTTTTCCGGCAAAAACTGGCAGGTTGCGGCATCTGCCGCCCATTTGCCATGTGCACGCGCTGCATACAAGGCGTCCACCACGCAGCGAGCATAGTCAGGTCGCACGCGCTGCACCACGCAGGGCATGATGTAAACAATCGCGCCCGGGTGAGCCTCCACCCATTCATATTGCTGATGGTTGAGGCAGGCCTGCGCATTCACAGAGCTGACGCACAGCACATACACCGCCACGGGCTCGCCATCTTCCTCCGCGCGGAAATGGGGGGAGCCATCCCCCAAGCGCAACGATTCAATGACATCCGAACGCACGGCGCTCAACCCGCAAGTGCTCAGCACCTCCGCCAATTCACCCTCGACGGCGGCAAATAAATCACTGAGCTGCCATGAACACAATTCTGAGACATCCGCAGCCTCCGTAGCGCGGGCTAAAATGCGTGTAGAAAACTTCCGGTTATGCATGGTATTCTGCTTTCCGTGTATAAATCAATGAGATGTCGCCCCTTGGCGGTCGAAGAGCTCTTTGTACAAAGCGCAATGCTCATACAGCTCCGCATGCGAGCCATCCCCCACAATACGGCCGTGCTCGAACACGAGTATGCGGTGCGCATTGCGCAGGGTGCTGAAGCGGTGCGCCACAATCAAGGTGGTGCGGCCTACAGCCAGAGCATCCAACTCCTGCTGAATCTCCTTCTCGCTTTCCGCATCCAGTGAAGCCGTAGCCTCATCCAAAATGAGCACAGGCGCATCTTTCACAAAGGCGCGGGCAATGGCAACACGCTGGCGCTGCCCACCGGAAAGGCCGCTGCCCCCCTGCCCAACCTTGGTATCCAACCCCTGCGGCTGGGTTGCCGTGAATGCGGTGACGCGGGCGGAATCCGCTGCAGCCTGAATTTGCGCATCCGTTGCATCGGGGCGGCCCATGGCGATATTCTCGCGAATGGTACCGGCAAAAAGCAATGCCTGCTGCCCCACGATGGACAGCTGCTCGCGCAGGTCGTGGCGGGTAACCTCGCGTACATCGATACCATCCAGCGACAACGAGCCCTCGCTCACCTCGTAGAATCTGGGGATGAGGTTCGCAAAGGTCGTCTTACCGGCACCGCTGGGTCCCACAAGCCCCACAATCTGCCCTGAGGGAATGCGGATATTGATATCCTTCAGCACGGGTTTGCCCTCTTCATAAGCAAAGGACACATTGTTGAAGACAAGCTCACCGCGCACCGGTTGAGAGAAGGTCTTGGGCTCCGCCGGGTCATCAATGGGGTTGTGCTCTTCCAGCACTTCTTCCAAACGGTCAAGCGAGCCCTGGGCCTCATTCAAGCGATTGAACGCCTGCCCGGCGCGCTTCATGGAATCGAAGGTAAAGTACATCGCAATGGCCAAAGCCATGAAATCCTCCATCCCCATGCCGCAGTTGCAACCGAACACCAGCAGCAGAGACAGCGCCAGCGCCGTCACCGTCTCCATAATGGGGATAACCAAGCGCTGGTACTTCATCAGCTTATCCATGTTGCGGCGGTAGTGCTCGGAAGTAACGCGGAAATCCGCTATCTGGCGCTCCTCCAAAGAGTAGGCGCGCACCTCACGCTGGGTTTCGAGGTTTTGCTGCACCACAGTATTAAGCTCACCCAAGCCCTCTTGAGCGTTTTTGGCACGGGCGGAGATTCGTTTACCAAAGGTAATGATAGGCCACGCAGCCAGCACCACAAAGAGCAGCACCAAAACCATTTCCGTGCTGCCTTTGCTGAACAACATGTACACAAAAGCAAAGAACGCGCACAAGCAGGTGATGGGCTGCTTCACCAAGTCATTCGCCACGTGTGAGAGCACATTCTGCACCTTGCCGGTATCCGCCACAATGCGGCTGACCATATCGCCCTTGCGCTTTCCTTCCAGATACGCAATGGGGAGTTGCTGCACATGGTGGAACACCGTGCGGCGCAAGCCTTCAAGAATACGAATACCCAGTATATTCACCACCACGTGGTTTGCCCACATAGCCACACCGCGCACGGCAAAGATAAGCGGCATCACGGCGCAAGCCATGAGCAACAGCGTGTTCGGGGAAAGCTCTTTGAGTGAAGGCATCTGCGCCAGCAGTGCGGGCTCCTCGCCACTGCCGGAGTAGAACACCACCGGGAACACGAACTTTATCAGGAACGGTACGCCCAAACCACTGGCGGCTGCCGTTATCAAGCCCGTCAGCAAGGTAGCCACCAGCCACCACATGTGCGGGAACAAAAAGCGACGCGCGAAACTTAACACTCGTTTTAACATCAGGCTGTCTCCTTTCCGTTTTCGTTAGCGCTGCGCACCTGCTCATCGTAGAGCGAGCGGTAAAGAGCGCAGGTTTCATACAACTGGGCATGCGTGCCATCCGCCACAATCTCGCCCTCATGGAATACCAAGATTCGGTTTGCTGCGCGAATGGTGCTGAAGCGGTGTGCAATGATGAAGGTAGTGCGGTTGCTCGCCATGTCCTCCAGCGCCTTTTGAATGACGGCCTCGCTCTTCATATCCAGGGCGGAGGTAGCCTCATCCAAGATGAGTATGGGGGCATCCTTCAAAATGGCACGGGCAATGGAGACGCGCTGGCGCTGGCCACCGGACAAGCCGCCGCCACCTTCTGAAAGCATCATATCATACCCGCCCTCCTTTTGGTCCGCAAACTCGGACACACAGGCCAGCTCACCCGCACGGCGCACCTCTTCATCCGTCGCCCCGGGGTGGCCGATGCGAATGTTCTCACCGATGGTATCACGGAACAAGGCGGCGAACTGGGACACCAAGCCGATGGTATGCGTGCGCTCCTCACGGCTGAGCTCGCGCACATCCACGCCGTCAATGAGCACCTGCCCCTGCAGGGGATCATAGAAACGGCAAATCATGTTAATGAAGGTCGTCTTGCCGGAGCCACTGGGGCCCACCAAAGCCACGCTCTGCCCTGCAGGCACCTGCACGCTGATGTTCTTGAGCACCGTCTTTTCCTCATTGTAGGCAAAGGTCACGTTGCGGAACTCCACCGCACCCGCCACGGGTTGCGGCAAATGTTTCGGCTCCGCCGGCTCGGGGGTCTCATCTTCCGCATGCAACACCTCGTTGATGCCCTGAATAAGCGACACCATCACCTGGCAGTAGTTCATCACAGCGCCCAAGCGCTTGATGGGGTCATAGCACAGGTAAAAAGCCGTCGCGATAGCCGTGAACTGCTCCAGCTTCAGCCCCACACCGCAACCGCGGTACAGGGAGTAAGCCAAGGCCAGCGCGCTCACCACCTCGATGGCAGGCGCGACGGAGGCCTTCCAAGACTCGATGCGGATAATGGCTTTGTTGTATTCTTCAATATGGGCATACAACAGCTTTTCACGTTTATCCTGCAAGTTGAACGCGCGCACCTCACGCTGCGCCGCCAGTGATTCCTCCACATCCGCCGTGATGGAGTGCATGCCGGACATCACCCGGCGCATCTTTTTCACCATGCGCTTGCCCACAAAGCGCACCAACGGTATGCACAGTGAGGATATCAGCAAATTGCCCAACAGCACGGCGGCATCCTCATTCGTTATCGCCGTGTACACCAAATAACCCAGTGCGGCGCACAGCGTCAGCGGTTGCACTACAATGTCATTCAGTACCTGGGTCATGTGCAACTGCACATTCTGCGTAAACTGGATAACCGTGGTCATCAGCTTACCGCGGGAGTGGCGGTCATGGAAGGAGAATGAAAGCCACTGCAAACGAGCAAAGAGATCCGTGCGCAAATCCGTCAGTATTCCCAACCCGACGCGGTTCAGCAGGTATGAGTTCAGGTAGGTACTCATGCCGCGCACAAACATCAACAAGGGGATGAACAAGGCAGCGCCCCACATGGTAACGGTGGGGATATCCCACCCGCTGAAATACTCCTCCGCCAGCGAAACCAGCCACGCGGGCGCAGGCTCCGTGCCGAACACCACCGGCACCACACTCTGCACGATGACCGGCAAACCGCAACCCGATGCCGCCGCCGCGATGATGCCGAACACAATCCCCAGCACCAAGGTTCCGCGATACGTCGGCAAATACTTGCGCAACAACGGACGCGCCAGACTCAGAAAACTATCCTGCTCTGCTTTACTCATATACCGAGCAATACTATACCACAAATACACCCCTCCTTTCAACAAAAAAAGCCGAGAGGTAATGCAGCGAAATCAAAAATCTATAAAAAAACTGCTGTACACTCAGGCCTTAATTTGTTAATATACCCGCAAGAACCCATCTAACACAAAAACATCTTATGGCAGCACATAGCAACAGCGGCGCCTCCGGAGCCATCTTCAAAGTTTTCCGCACCTTATTTCTCCTCATCTACTACATCATCAAGTGGGCATTCCTGTTTACTTTCGGCATACTGTTCATTTGGCCTCACCGTTTTTGTGTTACACATGGCGGAGATAATCGCGGCATTATTATGTACCTTCTCTACCTGTTGGCGCTCATTGGTTTTGCCGTCTACTACTTCTGGGACTACATCAACCTTTATATTCTCTGAGCAGGCGCGCATGCGCGCGTAAGCACTGGCAATACCCACAACCGGCAGCAGATTACACCACTGCTGCCGTTCTTGTGTGTTTTGTGTGACTTTTTCACCACAAAAAAGCGCTTCACGGCAGGTGTTTTTTAGGGTATACTGGTGGCACGAAAAGCTATGGCTGCACACATCATTATTGTAGAGGACGATGAAGATATAGCCGCTCTTGTTGCCTTTAATTTGGAGCGAGAGGGCTGGACTTGCACGCTGATTCACAACGGCACAGAGGCTTGGGAACAAATCCGCACTCAATTACCGGATTGCGTTATTCTGGATATGATGCTGCCGGGCATGTCAGGGGTGGAGATTTTTACGCTCATGAAAGCCCATGAGTTCACCAACAACATCCCCACCCTCTTTCTCACCGCCCGTGCTCAGATGGATGACAAGCTGGAATGCCTGAGCTTGGGCGCGGATGACTACATCACCAAACCCTTCAGCAGCAAAGAGCTCAAGCTGCGCGTCCGTAATCTGCTGCATCGCGCGCAGGCCGGAGCGCCCCGCCTGATTGTTCGCCAAGGTCCCATCTGCGTGGACAAGATTACCCAAATTGCCACACTGGACGGGGAGCCCTTGGATTTGACCTTGGCGGAGTTCAAAATCCTCGCGTACCTGATGGAGCATCCCGGTAAGGTACAGGACCGCTACGAACTGCAACAAAACATCCTCGGGTATTCGGACACCACGCAATCCCGCGCGCTGGACTCGCATATTAAGCGCTTGCGCCAAAAACTCGGAGAATATGCCGATTGCATTGCCACAGAGCGCGGCGTGGGCTACTTCTTCTCACCTCCTGCCGAGCAATCCGAATAAATCGGCGGCAGCTTTATCGTGAACACGGTGCGTTGCCCGGGCGTACTTTCCGCGCCAACGCTACCGCCGTGGGCCTCCACCGCGTGGCGTACGATGGCAAGCCCCAAGCCCGTGCCCTTGATTTTCCCCGTGGTGTCCGCGCGGTAGAAGCGGTTGAAGATGTACGGCAGCGATTCCGGCGCTATGCCCACACCATTATCCTCCACCGTGATAACTCGTGAGCCATCTGCCTCTACCCTTGCCTTCAGGCACACTTCAAGCCCGGGAGCGGAGTTGTTTTTCAGGGCATTTTCCATCAGGTTAAAGATAACCTGCGACCAATAAAAACTGTCACCATACATAGCAAAGGGTTGAGGCGACAGCGCAAGCTCCACCCTTGCCTTTTTCTCGTCAATCATGGGCTGCAAACGCAGGATGACATCTTCCGCAAGCTGTCGAAAATCAAACGGCTCATGCTTCAGGTACCCCGCCTCCGGAGCATCCACACGAGACAGCATTAACATGTCGGAAATAAGGCGCACCATTCGGTCGGCATGGCGTTTCATAATGCCCAGCGAGCGCTGTCGTATGGCGGCATCGTCGGCAACATCCGGGTCATCTAACAGGGCATCCAAATACCCGATAATCAGGGTCAATGGCGTACGGAGCTCATGTGAGGCATTCGCCACGAAATCACGCCGGATAATCTGCGTGCGGCGCTCTTCCGTAACATCCAAGAATACGACGCCGATGTGGCGCCCCCGGTTTTGCAAAGGCGTAGCCTTGGCACGGTAGGTTCTCACCTCATCCCCACGAGGGATGTTGATGTCCCTGCGCACCGTTTCCATGCCGGTGCAAACCTGCTGCAAAAAGGCCCGCAACTCACCCTCAGGCAATAAGCGCAACAAATTGGTATGCACCGGTGTTTCCATACCGACCAGCTCAGCAGCATTTGCATTCGCCATCTCCACGCGACCGGAGGGGCGCAGCAATAAAAACGGCACCCCCAAGGATTCCAAAAACAATGACTGGTCTTGCCGCACCTGGTCCTCCAAATCCCGCAACATGATACGCAGGCACTTCGATTCATTCTGCACAGCCAAGCTGCGATAACGCGTGCTTTTTATCTTCAGACTCAGGAAAATAAATGGCAGTGCAAACGCCAGCACCATGAGCCCCAACACTATATCCCAACTTATCACGCACCCATTGTATCAGATTATCCCCACGCTGCAAGGCAAATCACCTCAAAGCGATAGATTTTCACAAAACTCATTCAGATATTGTTTTTCAGATGGCACTGTTAAAGTATATGGTTTATGTCGCTATTTGCACTGAGCGATAAATCGGATTTTTGCGAGCGCAAGCGAGCGGAATTCAGAGCCCCGGAGGGGCGCCATAGAATAGCCCGGCGGTGAAGCCCCGCAAGGGGCGGAACCCCGGGAACCGCCCCCAAAAAGTAAATGCGAACCCCGGAGGGGTGGCATAAAGCGTGGCTCAAAATACGGCATTGTTTCAAAATGCCGCAAATACAAAAAACACGCGCCCGTCCCGGCTCGGAGCGTCGCTTCGCTCCGGTCCTCGCCATTGTCTGTCGCCCTACGCTGCGTCGCTTCGCTCCGTCGCTCCGGGCTCCATTTTATTTTTGTGTTGTACCGGTGGTTGCGCGGCTACGCCGCTCCACCACCGGCTACTGTCTTTCGCCCCTTACGGGGCTCCAATTTAGGCTCACCTTCGGTTCGCATTCCCCCTTCAAATTCCGAATTATCGAGCAGTTTGTAATCAACTAAAAACATAAACAAAGCATTTCAGATAATGGAAACCGCATTCTGCTTGCGTAAAAGATTGGAATACGCTAGAATACAGGCAGATATGAAAAACTCACTTTTTCCGGCAACTCTGTTCTTGTGGCTGCCCATAGTAGGAGCGGAAGAGCTCAGCCCCATGCCGAACAGCGACTCCGCACCCGCTGTTGACGCCTCTGAAGAAGGCGATTACGAGGAGGAGGAGGAGGACATCATCTACACGCCTGAGCAGCAAGCGGATGCCTTGGCTAAGCTGAAAACCTGTTCCGAGCAAAGCCTGCTAGCACTGCGTAGCATTTCCGACCGTGCCAGTGCAGACGCAGCGGTGGCCCTGCTCCAAAAGAGCAACCACACCTTGACTGACATCACCCCGATTCTGGGTAGCATGGATCAGAATGAGGTGATGAGTATTCTTTTTATCACCGGTGAGCAGCAGGAAGAAGAAATCCGCCGCTTAGCAAAAGCTCAATTTTACGGTTCCGAGGCACTTGCCAAAGAGCTGACCGGCAGCGCAGCCCTTGTTCGCCCCGCAGCCACGATGCCGGATGAGCTCAAAGAGCAGTTCCTTCATAAAGAAGCCGCAACAACGCCCGCTGTAAGCGGTGGCCCCGGTTACACTCAAGAAACGGCGTGGGTGCTCGAGCCGACCGAGACAGACGACCGAATACAAGGCTCGTTAACGAAGTACTTTCACCTCATAGCCACAAAAATCAACCAACTCGCCATCTATGAAGCGCGCTTCGGCATCGGCGCACCCATGTTGAAAACCGTATTTGCCAACGGAAAGGTATACGTACACCTAACATTGGACCTACTGCCGGAGGGGGATGGTGACCGCTATATCCTCGAGCAGTGGCTGGACATCACGGTGTGCGCCCTTATCCGCTCGGAAGAAGACATGCTTCAGTACGCCGAAGAAGGCGTGCACATAGTAGCCGGCATCATCAAGCTTCTTAGCGCTGTGAGCGATAAAGACAGTGCGGATAAAGCGGCGGACACCATATTGGCGCTCTCTGAAAAAATCTCCCCTAAACACTCGGCCGCCATAGGCCTGCTCAGCGAAGAGCAAACCACCCGCCTTGCCATAGAGAGTGGCATTTCTCCGGAAAAGGACGGCGACATCATCGAGCGTATCATCGATGCCGACTTCTTCGGCTCGAAGAAGCTGGAAAAGGCTATGGAGAACCTTCAGAAGAAAATATAAGGCACGGGCATCAGGCTGATTGCCGATTGCTTGCCTAATTGAAATTTCCCTTTTTGTGGTGGGATGCGCAACCTGCGCCGTTTTACCTTCGGCGCAGGCTTTTTTGCAATGACCGATATCTCATTATCAGGATTAATCCATTCTTTACAATGCTCCCGACAAAGGGGGATTGATGGAACAGCGCCCGATAAAACGGCAGAAACGACCTTCAGCTGCTTTTCATGACCAAAGCAGCACGTGGTAGCGCCAGAGCACGCCAAAGCACGCAGAAGGGTATTTCCGAGCGCAATACAGCCACATCAAGGAGACGGAAGGCCACCACCTCCCCCGCGGGCATTCCGATAGAATCCACAGCAGATCCGCGATGCTGCGAAGCCGGGAGGCATATTCCGCCCCCCCGCGCAGCGGGTGACCTAACTTAGTCTAGGGCGTAAGCCCTAGGAAATGGGTAAAAAACAAATCCGAACCCGCGTACCGTTGTGGCTTACCGAAACGGTATGCGGGTGGCATCCCCCATCCGGAGCACGTCAGTGCGGAGAAAAGCCATATTTGCGGGCGCATGCCCGCCGAACTTATGAGCCCCGGAGGGGCGCTATACAATAGCCCTGCGGGGCGGTGGCGGCACTCCATAACGCAGAGAAGCCCGCCAAGCGTTAGCTTAGCGGGCTTCATAATTCCTGGCGGCTATCTACTCTCGCGGGACCTATCGTCCGACTACCATCGACGTGCTGATGTTTCACTTCCGGGTTCGGAATGGGACCGGGTGGGACCATCAGGCTATGACCACCAGGTTGCGGGGAAGTGTTTTG
>JAEIGA010002409.1_pt1 | contig 29872 bp, 66 predicted proteins | sample 9270691 | NCBI WGS metagenome assembly JAEIGA01 (sample SAMN17057246, study PRJNA624740) | gut metagenome | biome: biome; isolation source: fecal sample | host: Bos grunniens | place: China: Xizang | collected 2019
TAATGAAGAAAGATTTTGCATCCATGAGTTTTCGCCACTTGATTCTTTAAGCATATAACCAAACATAACAGGGTCATATCCAAATGCACTTGCAAAAGCAGTTTCATTTAATACAATACCTGTTTGTGCAAGTTTCATAATGCCTTCTTTACGCCATTCACGTTCAAATCCATAAGTGCTTCCATCTAACATAAACTTAAATTTATAATGTTTAGTCAATTGATTAACATAAAAATCTAAGAAATTATTAAATTGGGAATAAACCTTACGCATAACATTATAATCCGCAAGAATAGCATTTCTAACTTCCTCTTGTGACATCTTATCAGATGAATATAAAATCCTACTTGCACCAGCACCACTTGCTAAAGTAGTTTTAATTTGTGTTTCAGCCATAGTCGTATTTTCGTCTTTGAACTGATACCACTCATTTTCTTCAGCAGGCATCGCACCAACTACAATATGTTTGCCAATAGCCTGTTTAACAATATGTAATAATGTTCCAAGTCTAACAGGGTCAAACGCAGTAGCATTTGCTTCATTAGATTTTAACATCTTAATTTCACCAATAAGATATGCATATGCCCCTAAAGCATCTTTGTCGTATTGAAGCTTTCTAGTCGGTATATTCATAACTGCATCTCTCATAAGTGAAGAAAGCATTGGTACATCATTAAATGTAGAATCATCCAACTTAAATACCCATGCTCCACTTGGTAAACCATTATGCATATATATAGGACTTGTTTGTGTCCAATAAGCAAATGTTCCAGTTCTACGGTCAAATTTATTAGATGGTCTATAATCACGGAATGTACTATCACCACCACTATACATAGTTCTCATGAACTCTTTAAAAGCTTCATCATACCCATTAATATCTATACCTGGCTGTAAAAAATAATTCATATTAAAATCATATAAATACCCCTTTTCCCATGCACCAGTTATTAAACAATATTCTTGTGGCATTAACTGTAATGTATAAGCTGGTTTAGACAAATCATCATTATTACGTAACCAATAAAAAGCAGTTTCACTGCGCATCATTTGCCTTACAACTTTTAAGAATTCTTTTTTATAATTAAAATTAACCAAAAAGTCTTCGACCTTTTGTTTATCCTTTTTATATTTAGCAGAATTATATTCACTTTTATTCTTAACATTAATACAAGTATAAGACAAATCAAAAGCTAAAATATTTGAATAATATTCTATTAGACGCTTGAATGTAATTTCTGCCAATTCCATCCATTCTTGATAAGCTTGTAAATCTTTTGCTTTATTTTTAGCATCTTTTAAAGCATCAACAAGAGATTGATATGTTGGAACTTTAGGATTATTATTAAGATTAATTAAATTTTGGTTCAATAAAGAAGGGGTGTATATATTACTGACATTCAGCAATGTATCACTAAATGCAACTGCAACTTCTTTTAGCCATTCTGCTTGTTCTTCAGAAAGCATTTCATGAAATTCTCGTGCCAACTTTATTGTACCCCCTTTCTTCTAAACTAACATTATATCTTTCCAAGCATCTTCATCAAATTCTTCTACTTGGTCTTGTTTTGATAATTTATTTTCAAGCATATTAAAAAACATATTACCATATGCTAACGTAACAATACGGTCTTTTGTAAAAGACCTTGGTTCTTTTAACTTAATCTTACCTTCACGAATTTCTTGTCTAAGTAAAATAGCTTCTTGAACAAGTAATTCAGTCTGTACAAACGGTAACTTCTCACGCATACGGTCAGTATTACTCATTTTATGATAATCTTTACGCTTAACAAGTTCATTATCATATTCAACATCACTAATAAGTAACCTCATCTTATTATCGACCATAGCATTACGTAAATTACGCCACATACTATCATTAAAATCAGTAGAACCTTGAACTGGTATAATAACAGCTTTAGCTTGTGGGTCAACTTTACGTGAAGCAATCTCATTTATTTTAGCATCAGTTAAGAAATGCATACTCATATCTGACACAACAGTAAATCCACTATTGTCCCATTGGTTTTTACCACGAATTGGATGAACATATGGTTTGCTTAATTGTGTCAAATAAATTTCACCACCACTACGAGCATCAAGCACTATGTAGTCTGCTCTATAATCATAAAATAACTCACGAATCCTACGTTGAGTTAACTCTGAGTTGCCACCACTAAGAGTTTCAAGATAATCAAGATTACAAATCATCTCACCCTTATCATAAAATCCACTAATACACTCTATAACAGTGTTGTCGTTAGCTTCATATTTGTTTGTTGTAGTAGAAAACGCAAAGTCTATACATAAAATACGTGTTTCATTAGATTTTTTCTCTCTATTTTGTAATTTTGCACCAGATGTAAACTCAACATCAGTCGGCGGTCTAAATGCTTTATGTAATTTCTGACATTTTCGTAACAACTCAAATGGGAAATAAGCATCTTCAGCTTCGCCAATAACTTCATTAAGATATTCTGCTCTCATATCTAATGGATTTGCAGTTTTTTGTATTTTTGCCCACTCTCCAGCGGTCTTTAATCCATATTTTAAACTAATAAATATATCAGCCGCAAAGAAATTATACGCAACTTTACGATTTATAAACGATTCTGTAACTACACTCTTAAATAATCTCCAATACCATTCAGCTTTGTAACGTGCTGACGTTATATATATAGAAATTCCTTCTTCATAATAGTCAGAATCTTGCGCATATTCTTCTTTTTGTAAAAATATAGACTGCCTTGGATGACTCATTGGTTCAAAAATACTATCAACATCACCCTTTTTAAGTAACCTACACTCTTCATATACTAATACGGTGCTTCGGAAACCTCTAGAACTATCAACAGGGGGTAAAACTTTTATAGAACTTCCATTAAAGAAGTTAACTTCGACCTCATCTTTAGAAGTTTTTATAGTTATTAACCCTTGTTCATACATATATTTCAAAACAGGCGATAATTTCTTTACAAGTTCATTTCTTATTTTACGTTCGACCATCTGTCTACCTTGGTCTAATGTAGACGCAGTAATAATAGCTTCAGTATATGGTTTTAAAAGACAAACACAAATACAATATAAAGCAACAATAAATGTTTTTGAACTTGCACGACTACAAATACCAAACCAAATTTGACTTACACCCATCATATGAAGCATAATTCGTTGAAATGGTCTAAGTTTAACACGTAATCTATCCTCTGCATATATATCAATATTACGCCTATAAAAAGTTGTCCACTTTTTTACTTGGGTTTTTCGTTGTTCTTCTGTTAATTTAGGTTTTGTAGATTTCTCGGTTTCACGTTTAAGCTGAATAACTCGGTTTAAACCTTTTCTATCATTCGTCATTTAATACATCCTGATTATTTTCAACCCATTCTTCTGTATCTTCTTTTTCTATATTATAATCTTTAGAACCAGTAATCAGATTAAGAATAGGTCGTTTAATTTCCCTTACCCATCCAGCATGAATACCTCTGAAATCTTTATACATTTCTTTATCTTTATAATATTCAGCAGGTTCCTCATTCTCCATAAGCCAAATATCATATTCAATCATTTTCTCAACATCAGTTTTTTGCCGTTCAACTTCAAATTTATCAAGACCTAAATCTTTCATCATATCTCTTTGACGTTTCATGGCTTTATCAACATCATTACCTTCCCAAATATCTAATTCAGCAAGACAAAGATTTCGATATAACTGTTCTTGAGCAACATCTAATACCTTATCTTTAACATAAGAAGCCCATCTACTTTCAAGATATTGCAATTGTTTAGTGCTTTTATCTTCACCCCATGCATATTGCAATTCTTTTAATTCCTCTTCAACAGCTTTTTCAGCCTTGCGTATGGAAGCTATATCTTTATAATCAACATCTGTACCATCAAATCCTTGCCAAGCTTCTTTTTCAGCCTTAGTTTTATTAGCAGAAAATCCCATAGTATAATTCCCCCAATAATTTACAGACTTATAATCTTTGATACGTCCCATATATATATCAAAAAGCTTACGCACAAATGGCACACCCATATCTGCACAAGTATAAAATATAGCCGCTTCCAAAGTACCATATTTTTTTAAATATTCTTGTGCTAATTTATTACTGCACTCTTTACAATATGGTTGTACGCCATTAGCATGATGAGGATTTGGAGATTTATAAAAATCTTCAATAGGGTACATTCGTCCACAACCTATACAAAAACTTTCTAATGGTTTTATTTTCGTACCTTTTGGCATATAACCACTCCTTTTATTCCATGCAATAAAAAAGACTACCTTATTAGGTAGCTTTTAATCTAAAACTATTTCTATCATCATGCGGTCAGTACCATATACAATAAAATTTTGGCTAGGTTTAGTTGACTCTCTCATAGTTTCCCACGAATAATCATCTGTACCACGTAATGAACCATTTATATTTACATATATATTAGATTCATTTTTATCAGACATTGCGTGATAATGCCCTAAATGTATTTCGCTTGGTACTTCCTTATATAATTTTACAAAATTTTCAATAGCATTAACTGGTTTATCATGATGTCCATGTGCTAATCCAATAACTTTATCGCCAATGTTATACTTCACAATATCCATACCATGCGAAGTGATTAACTTAATACCTTTATCTAAAGTTAATTTAAGAAATTCTGGAATTAACATTTCAAAATTTTCTTTTTCACCAGCTTGGTCTTTTTTATTTGGTGTAAGTCTGCCATGATTACCAAGAGTTGTTACTACTTTTATAGATTGTACGTATGGCTTAAAAGAGTTTATCATCTCAGATAACATCTTTGACACATCTATGATTTGTTCTACAGTATTTTCTTCTTGCATACATCGGTTACCTGTAACTATAATACCATCAACCATATCACCATTAATCTCAACAATAAGATTTGTAATATGCATTTCAAGACAATATTGTTTAACCTTGTCTGCTAATTGTTTAGCCCTATCTTTAGCTACATCAATAGAATAATAATTATTAGGAAGGTCTACTACACTCCCAATATGCCAATCACTTAAACATAATATAGCAGTCTTATCAACCTTTGGTTTCTGCGCATATTTACCAAACGACTCACCAGTATCTATATCTATATCATCTAATTTAGTTTGGAGAACATTTACAAGATTGTCATACCTTGCTTCAATACTAAGATTTTTCTTATACTCTCTACGAGCATCTGATAATTTAACTTTTTCTTTAATAATCTCAGTCTTTAAAGTCTCAAGTCTATCTATCTCTTCAGGTGCGCAGTATTCATTTTCAAACTTTTCCATAAAGTATTTACTTACTGCATAACCAGAATATCTTCCCCCATTAAACGATTTTCTCAATGAATCGGGATGTATAGATAGCCCAAGCTCATCTACCATTTCTTCCCAACTCCTTTCATCCGAACCTTCAACTTTATCTATTAAAAGTTGTAATTCGTCCTCATATGATTTGGGCATAATTATGTTCTCCTTTTTATTTGCATACGGCTATCCTTGACGATAGTTTTAATATTTTCGCCAGTTTCCCGCTTTCTTTCTAACATTCTTCTTACATCACTCTTACCTTGTTCCATTACACGTTCTTCTAATTCTTGCTCTAATGGAGTAAGAGTACCACGTTTTTTATTTCTACGCCCCTCTTTACTAACAATAGCATCATTTACATAGTCTTTAAAATTTTGACTAGCTGTAAATTTAGGTGCATAATATCGTGGAATAAAATATGGAGTACCATCAGTACCCCTACGTTCAAATCCACCAGTCTCTAATAAATAAAATCTTCCAAGATTTTTCAATCGAATAGAACCATTCAATCGAACTTCTTCTTGAATAGTTGTTAATAAACCATTATACAAATCTTCCATATGACTCTCAACTATTTTATTACGAAAGCCACATCTGTTATACCACATCTGTAAGAATTGTCTATGTCTTAATTCTTTTTTATTCATTAAAACACCTTGCCCAATGTTCGCTCTTTCATCTCTTTTTTAAAAGCAGGACGAAATCTAAATGTTGGTTTATTAAAAGCATCTTGCGCTGGTACTTTATAACGCTCCTTTGTAAATGGATTAATCTTTTCTTGCGCAGGCTTTGCTTCTACTTGCGAATTTGATAACGTTCCAATACCTGGTATCGTTACTTTATAACCTTGTAACAACGCTTCTTTAATAACTACATAATAAGCATCAAGAATGACACTTACATCTTTCTTATATTTACTAGACTGCAATGCGACTAAACGTTCAAATTCACTTCTCGTTAAATCTTGCATTACTTTTCCTTTCATTCACTTCATACAATACATACCATTATTTCCCTAACTGATATGTTAAATTTTAAACAAAGTGTCTGAAACCCTTGAAAATACTACATTTTAGAAATTACAAAAGTGTCCTGCGTTGTGCCATTAAAAACCGCCGATACTCTTTAATTGCAACGTCTTCACACTCTTGACTGCAATATTTTTTACCAACATTATCTACAGTATCTATACGAGCACCACAAATAGGACATATATTCCCTAACTCTATAGTATTATGTTGAATATTATTATATATTTCTTTTCCAAAACATTCCCACAAAGTTTTCTTTACACTATCTTTTCTTTGTGTATATAAAAAATAAACAAGCGTATCTACGATAGTTTCTTGTGAAAACGGCAATTCTAATAATTTCTTTTTAATTTGTTGATAAATATAACTATCATATTTTTTTATATTAAGATTATCTTTATCATCAATAACTTTATAAAATTTATATTTATGTGAATTTAAATAATCATAAGTTTCTATAATATTTTGATATACATTTTGATAAACATAATTCTTATCATGTAATAATATGCGATAATCAAACTTATCTATTTTTTTATTAAACTTAATTCTTATATCAGGAATAATATCTCGTAAATAATTCACTGCCGTAGGCTTCCAATTAGCAATTTGATAGTCTTCTTTATCTTTTGCATATTTAAAAAATTGTGGCAATAAATCTGTCGTATAACTTTTAATTACTGCGTCTATATCTTTTGGGCATTGTGATTTATATAATGTCTTAGCATAATCAATAACTTCATTATTTCTAAGACAAAGCCATTTAACTACTCTAACTTCTTTATCAGTAATATGACCACTATTCCATACTTTAGAAATATTATTACTGATAATTCCAATATTACCACCTGTATAAGCTAATTCAAGCCCATGGAACAAAGTGTCATTATTTAACTCTGATGGTTCTGCTTTATGCATATTATAATATAATGGCACAATACCTTGCATATTACGCTTTGCTAAACGAATTAATTGTTTATCTCGTACAACAAGACTTTTATCACCATCACAATCAAACATTAAATATTTGCTAATTAAATCGTGACAACTTGTATATACACACTTTGTATCAAACCATTTACTAATTAAATCATTTTGTATATTTTTACGTATAGCATGTTCCTTATATAAATGCGGAGAACGTAAACAATCTAATTCATCTCCATTATTATATAAACTACAAGCCACCTCTCCATCAGCAAGCAACCCTTGTGGATTATCATCTCCTAAAAATAACCATTCACAAAATGCATAAAGGTCTGGAGCTAAGAAACAATATTTACCATCTATAGCCAGTTTACCAGCTTTGCCCCATTTAACAAGGCTACGTTTAACATCCTTAATAATTTCTCGATTATATTTATCTCGCATTAATTCAGGATATAACATTAAACTTTTTTGCACATAATTTGCATCAAGATTATCCTCAATAGCCCCAAGTAGTCTCATAGTCGTTCTATAATCTTGACCAATATTTTCTATCTCTTCAACAGTCTTACGAGCCAATGAACGCATTTCTCTCGGCTTTGTATCTGTCAAAGTTTGTAGCATCTGATAATTAATACGGGCATTAGGTATAATTTCTTCTTCTTGGTTTATACGCCCTGCTGTACAATGGTATTGTTTATACCATATTTTATATTGTTCCCACGAATCATAATATTTCCACATCTTAAATTGACTCGCAGTAAATATATATTTTATATTCTCTTTAAATATATCATGTACATCCCCATATACATCTTTAATAACACCACAATTACAATTAGGATTCAATGAATGTTCTTGTATAAATTTCCTAAAATCAAATTTTACCAACAATCCTTTTATCCATGGCAAACGTACCATAGTTGTTATATCATCTAACATAATACCACAACCATCCATATGCGGCACAAGCACATCCATCTGTTGTCGTGTTATAGAATAATCTTTATCATCTATATAATCTACTTCACCATTTACAAATGTCTCAAAATCATTTACAACTATTGCTCTATCTATATCAAAATCTTTCCACTCTTCAGTTGCTGAATTTGCTAATGCATAATAAGCAAGAAATTTATTTACATTACATCCACCACGTTTATTTATTTCATCAACGCTTAATCCACACATTAAAGTCTTTTCATGTTGTTTTAATAATTCTTCTCTTACTACTACAAACTTTTTAGTTCTTATTTGCCCTGCACTTGCACTAAATAAAACATATTTCTGTCCATTATATATAAAACCATGTTTAATAATATCTTCGGCTACTTGAAAAAAATAAACCTGTATTATCATTATATCTTCGGTAAGTTCGTCTGTTTTACATTCGAATGTCCTTGTTAAAAAAGATTCAAATATAGATACTACATTTTTATCATTTACACATTCTTTTCTTAATTCTCTAATTTTATTATGCTCTGTATTATATAATCTTGTTTGTTCAAATTGGTCATACAAGTTTTTCTTATAATATGAAATATATTTATCTACTCTATTTAATTGATGTGTATATAATGAATTTCGTTCTTTTTTACTTCTAACTTTGTTCCTTAAATAATATAATCGTAATAATTTTTGATGTATATTCATTTCTTGCTGGTTATAAAAGCAAGCCGTATCTAACGAATATACATGAATTTGCTTCTCTAAACCAAGCACTATCTTCCCTCTCTTCTGATTCTTCTACAACATCTTCTATATCATCAATGTATTCGCACCATTGTTCATACACACTACGTTGACATCTCGACCGAAAGGATGGAAATCTATTATAACTCATTTCATTCCATCTATCTTGCATTACATTCGTTATCTCCTTTCTATGCGCTACTTTTTCTACATGATGAATTATATCATAAAACCAATGAAAAGTCAAGCATTATTTGCAATCCACAAAATCTTACAAAATCTCATATCAAAATTTGTGAAATAAAACAATTGACTTTAACCATATTTTTTGGTATAATACTCAATGAAATCAAGCAAAAGGAGCCAACATATGAACAATTATTTATATCAACATTACAAAGGTAAATATAGAGTATTAGCTGAATATGATTGGGACACTAATGATTTTCCACGTAACGACCAAGGTAACATAGACGAAGATTTTAATGACTTCTATATCCCTGGCAGAAAAAATGTAAAAATTGTACATGCAGGCAGTAATATTTTAGGATGCTATATATTTAGCTCCACGCTTAGTAGAAATATATTAGCTAATATATATGAGAAAGAACTTGGCAAAACTGCCCCAAGTAAAGCAGAAAAAATTGCCGAACTTCTTATTGGCAATAATATAATAGAAGATGTTACATTCTATGATGGTGAAATTTTATTTACATTTAAAAATAAACATCTTAATGATTGGGCAAATATATTCAAACTAAAAAAGAGTGGTGCAAATATTTCTCCGCTCTCACCAAAAAATCTACCTAAATCCAATTATGTTATTGACGAAACTGACGAAAAGGAGTACAATAAATTATTTAATGGATTAGATAAAACACAAAAGATGCAAATAGCAAAACGTGCCACTGCTAATATCACAAGTAAGTTTACCAAGAAGAATAAAGCTGAAATGCGTAAGCTTTGTATGAAACCAAAACAATATATACATTACATAGGTAAATGGAATAAGCTTTTAGATGAAATTAGAAAGGAAATAAAAAATGTCGCATAAAATACCTATCCCTATGAGTTGGTGGGATTTCCATCATTATATATCTGACGCACGAGAACAGAATGATTGGATTGACAACTTCTATAAATTGGGATTTGAAGGACTTGCAGAACATATTACATCATATGATAATGTACTTGAACTACTTACATATATATTTCATGACTATGCTGAAATTATAAATACATGGGTATATGAAAATAATTACGGGAGAAGTGATGCAATGATTATCAAATATGATAATAAAGAATACAATACAGAAAAAGAAATATATGAACTCCTATGTGAACTTTTTAGCAAACAATATTGCGGAGACAATGCGTGGACAAATATAGAAATTACAAGGAGAATTTAATGGCAGAACGCAGAATGTTTTCAAAGCATATTACAGAAAGTGATGAATTCCTTAATATGACAAAAAATGCACAATGTTTATATTATCATTTATGTATGTATGCTGATGATGATGGATTTATTAATAATGTAAAATCTGTTATCCGTATGGTTGGTTCAAGTGCGGAATATTTAAAAGAACTTAAGCGCAATAATTATGTACATGAATTTGATAGTGGCATTATTTTAATTATGCATTGGAAAATACATAACTATATACAAAAAGATAGATATCGTCCTAGCACTCATACTAAAGAAAAAAATCAGGTGGAACTTGTATATAACTCTACTTATGTACTAAAATAAAAACAATGTATACATAGGTAAGGTTAATTAGAGTTAGAGTTAGTATAGAGTTAGGTTAAATTAGGTTAATATATGTGGCTCGAAGAGCCACCAATCATTACAGAAAGGACTTGCAGTTGAATGGGAAAGAAAGTTGAAACAGATAATGTAAATCATCCTGCTCATTATAATACAGGAACTATTGAAGTTATTAATTATATTAAAGATAAATTATCTTATGATGAATTTACTGGATATCTTACAGGTAACATATTAAAATATATATCTCGTTATAAACATAAAAATGGAATCGAGGATTTGAAGAAAGCGCAATGGTATCTTAATTACCTTATTAATTATATAATTAATACTGATAAACCAAAAGATTGTTAAATATATAACTATTATTGACTTTGTTAATGTAATATGTTATAATTGATTATACTGAAATAAAGAAAGGTAATAATTATGATTGAATATGTAAAGATTGAAACGCCTTATATAAGAGCAGAAGATGGTAGCAAAAAACTTATTGAAGGTCAATTTAGAAATGAAACAGTTAGATACCTTAAAGATGCTATATGGGAATTTACTGAAAAAGTAGATGGTACTAATATATCTATTGTTTGGGACGGACATAAAGTAAAATTCCATGGTAGAACAGAAAGAGCGCAAATTCCATCAAGACTTGTTAATCATCTTAATGAAAAATTTGGTGGAGAAATTAATGAAGAAATGTTTGAACAAATCTTTGGCGATACTCCAATGATTCTTTTTGGAGAAGGTTACGGTGCTGGTATTCAAAAAGGTGGAGCATATAGAGATGATGTTTCATTTATTCTTTTTGATGTATATCAGCCAACTAATGAAATTTGGCTTAAACGTGATGCAGTTGAAGATATAGCTAAAAAGATGAATATAGAAGTTGTGCCTATTATTTGTAGAGATACTATTGAAGGTGCTGTTAGACTTGTTAAATGTAAACCACAATCCGTAGTAGCAAAGAATGGTGCTAAGATGGAAGGTGTTGTTGGTAGACCACTTGTAGAACTCAAAGACCGCCTTGGTAGAAGAGTAATTATAAAAGTTAAAGTTAATGATTATGAATCAAATAAGGAGATATAATGGGAATTGTAACAATCACTTCTGAAACAACAAAAAATCCAATTACTCATATAGGATTCTGTGCAGGCGTATGTCAAGATGCAGACGTATCAGATGATAAAAAAAATTACGAACGTGGTCTTCAGTGTATAAAAAATAATCATGGTCGTGCAATGGAATATGCAAATGTTGAAATGATATTTGAAAATTTTTCAGCACGAGTTATAAGACAATGGTATACTCATATTGGTGGCACACCATCAAGAATGCAAGAATCTACAAGATATGTAGATTGTGGAAATTTTAATTATGTTATTCCACCAACCATATATAATAATGCAGAAGCTTGTAGAATATATATGGACACTATGAAAAGTATACAAGATGGATATAATATACTTGAAAATCTTGGAACACCTAAAGAAGATGCGGCTATGGTACTTCCATTAGGTATGACAACAAAAATCATAGATAAGAGAAATGCACGTAGTCTTATGGATATGTCAAGACAAAGAATGTGCGGCAGAGCTTATTTAGAATTTCGTCTACTTTTTGAACAAGTCTGCATAGCTTTGTCTGAATATTCTGAAGAATGGGAAACATTAATTGACATGTGTTATCATCCTAAATGCGAAGAATATGGATATTGTACTGAAGCAAAGTCATGTGGACATATGCCAAAAAGAACTTGATTTTTAGTTGTTTTTATGATATAATACATAAAGATATAAAGGAGTAAATTATGTTAATATTAGCTTGTATTATTGGAATATTTGCATTAGTAGTATGTCTACCACATATATTTACAACTTATACAAATATGGAATACATAAAACATCTTGAAGATATGGGAGTATTTGTGGATGAAAACGGAAAACAAATTTAACGAAATGCCTAAAGTGTATATAGCTGGCCCAATTACTAATGACCCAGATTATAAAATTAAATTTGATGCAGTTTCTACATGGTTAACTGCAATGGGTTATAAAGTATTTAATCCAACTTCTGCACCGTTAGGATTAACATATAGAGAATATATTGATTTAGGATTGCAAATGTTAATGCATTGTGATTGTATGTATATTCTCCCATACAAAGAAAATAGTAGTTCTGGAGTAGAACTTGAAAAACATTATGCTAAATTAGTCAATATACCAATTATAGAATTAGGAGATAATGGATGGAAGCATATCAAGTGAGATTCTTAAGAGAATATAATGAATTATGCGATAGATATGATAAATTATTAAAACTACTTAGAAAGATAGAATTTGATAATATAGATTTTGAACTTAATTGTCCTTTAGAATTGCTTAAGGAACAAGCTGACATTATGAAAAGATATATTGATATATTACTACGTAGAGATGAATATGAAAAAATTGGATTAACTCATTATAATTTTAATATTATGTATGGAGATGAATATGGAGTATATTAAAATGTTTGGTAATGAAAAAATGATTAATCAAGCAATTGATAAAGTTGTAGAATATTATAATACTACTGAAGAATTAAATGGTGGTTATTCATATATTGCCAAAGATGATGTATGTGTGGTATGGTTTTGTAAAGCATTACAAAATTATAAAGTAATGTTAGCTACTCCATTATTAACTGATGAGTTTTATGAATTTACATATAATGGTAATAAACACGAAGCTTATCTTGATGTATATAGTAAAATGGATAATAAGGTAATTAAATATGAATAATGTACAATATGAAGATGTTATTGTTGGCATTCCTGTTGATGCACGAGAAATAAAAATGATTGTGCATACAAAAAGTGGTTCATGTAGATGTTATAAAATTTTATATAACGAAGCAGAAATAATTGAAGCTCGGCAACGTTTTTTAGACTGCTGTGATGGTGATTATCCATATACATATACGCCAACAGATTTAATATGATAGATTATACCCTTTAGGGGGTAATTTATATAAAAATATAATATTTTGCACCCTAAAGGGTATAGGAGAAATTTTATGACAGAACAAGATATATTAAATGCAGGATATGTAGAATATCCAAAAACTCAATTTGACCATGAAGGTATAGAAAAAAATTATCAAAAATGTATCAAAGATAATAAAGGTAAAAAATATTTTATTGATATTCATAAATGGAAAGATTGGTGGCATCCTTATACACATGAAAAGTATGAAGGTGGATATGAATATTTTTGTCAACTTAGTGATGGTGTAACAGATAAACCAGTTAATTTAAATTTTTTTAGTGGATGGACAATAGAAGAAGTAGAAGAAGCCATAGAAAAAATATGGCAAATACAATTTAGATATTATGAAAGGTATGATAAATAATGGGCTTAGATAATGGCATTCATTTAAAAACAAAAAATAAAATAGATTTAAATGATTGGGAAATAGTACCTGATTATATTAAAATAGAATTTGATGAATTTTCTACAAAAGAATATAATGATGGTTATTATTATGATATTTGTTATTGGAGAAAATGTTGGAATATACGACATATTATTTTAAATATTGTTGATAAAGAAAATGATGGTGGTATATATGAAATTGATAAACCATCACAAATTCAAAATATTATTAATGCAATAATAATATTATTAGAAAATATGGAAGAATGGGAACAATCTATTTGGACTGCCGAAGAAATGATACCACATCTTGCACAAGATATAGTTAACTTGTCTTGGTTAAAAAAATATAAATTAGAACATCCTGAAGCAAAAATAATATTTTATGATAGTTATTAATTATAATCAAATTTTAACACCAGATAATATAATACGTGCTTATATAGAATGTAGATGTCCAAAACGTGGATGGATATGGCATCCAAGTTATAAATATAATCCATGGAAAGAATGGGTAAAAAATTATTGTAAAGTAAAATACGAATATGAAAAGAAAATACACGAAAGAAATACGTCCATGTCCATTTTGCGGTAATCTTCAACCACGGCTTGTTTCTAATGATTATTCAGATACTGAACATTTTTATCATATAGAATGTGACTGTGGCGCAATGATAACTAATAATGGTTCATTGTTTGCTGATAAAAACAAATGTATTAGAGCATGGAATAGACGTAAAGAGATATGAATATATTATCTTATAAAAAATATATACAAAAAGAACAATCTGAATTTAGTCATCGTTGGGCATGTTGGGCTAATAATCATATGGGTTGGACAAAAATGAAAAAGAAAAATCGCCGCCTTGCAAAACGCAGAATGCAAAGAGATTTAGATAAATTGTATAGAGATAATAATGATAATTGAAATATTAAATTTAATTAAACGTGATAATGATGGTTAACATATTGATTAAAGATTGGTTGTTAGAACAACTTGATGCACAAGACAGTCATTGGTTAGAAACTGTATTTGATGGATTATCTGGATTTACATTAACACATGAAGATGGAAGAACGGTAAATTTATTTCCATTTAAATATGGTAAATGGGTATATAATCCTAATGGTATGGATTGGAATTTGGGATATTGGCAATGTGGAGAATGTCATTGTAATAATGATAATCTTGGTGCAGATGAAAAAATAAATCCTATGAATTGGGCAGGTTCTAAATTTTGTCCAAATTGTGGCGCAAGAATGATAGGATATGAAAGGTCTAAAAAATATTATGAATAAAATGATTAATGCAGATAATGTTATTGCACAATTAGATAAGCAAAAAACATTTGCAAAACAAATGGGTAAAAATAATGCATATTGTAAAGGGCTTAGAGATGCAATTAAAATTGTTCTTGCTGAATCTATTATGCAAAATATGGCAAACAAATCAGAAGAGGAATCTGAATCATGAGTTTTATGTATGATTATATGTGTTGTCGTAAATGCATGAATAATCCATTTAATAATCCTTATGCAAGTGGTATGTGCAATTGTGTATTACCATCAATGGAAATGATGAAATATGTATCATTTGGAGAACCATATTTAAGTAATCCATGGTTAAGACAACCAAGACCATATAGAGATTATTCAGAATGGATTTATGAAACTTATGGAATAAAAAATACATATGATAAATGGGGGATGCATTTATGAATCCAGCAATGATAATTATTATAATTTTGGTAGCAATAATTGTTTGGTTTTTATCTTCAAAATTCTATAAGCCAGTTGGTGAGACTGTTAAAGATGTAGTTGATACGGCTATATATGAAATGACATCTGAAGATGATTGTGTGGGATGTATTCATTTATATGAGTATAATGATGGCAGTACGGAATGCGATATAAATGCTGAAAATTTTTGTATACCATTTGATTTTAGATATAAAAAATATAATGAGTAAAAGGAGAGCAAATGAGAAAAGGAAGTGTCGGCGGTATTGTAATAGGTATTGTTATTATTTTTACTATAGTTATGATGTTCCTCTGTTCCGTCAGAGTTCCAGCAGGTTATGTAGCAGTACAATATAGTCTTAATGGTGGTGTTAAGGAAGAAGTGCTTACACAAGGTTGGCATATGATTCCACCAACTACTCATACAACATTGTATACAGTAGGTATTGAACAGTCTTATCTTACAAGTGATGATAAGGGCGATTCAAAAGAAGACGAAAGTTTTACTGCATCATCTGCTGAAGGTAAAGCAATTGATATTGATTTAACATTTACATATCAGTATCAACCTGAAAATGTTAAAGATGTATTTGTTAAGTTTAAGGGACAATCTGGTAAAGAGGTAAGAGATTCATTTATTAAACCAAATATTATTTCATGGACTAAGGAAGTTGTAGCTAAATATAATGTAGCAGATATTCTTGGTGCTGAAAAAGCTAATGTAAATCTTGCATTAACAGATTATATTAGCAAGAAATTTGAATCTTATGGTATTACTGTTTCAAATGTATCACTTATTAATGTAGGTGTTGATAAAAAGACTCGTGAAGTTATTAATGACAAAATTGCGGCACAGCAAAAAGCAGAAACACAGAAGATTGAAAATCAGACTAAAGTAGAAAAAGCAGAAGCTGATGCTAAAGCTAAGATTATTGAAGCAGAAGCCGAAGCAAAAGCTAATGAGTTAAAGAGAAAACAACTTACTAAAGAATTGTTAATGGAACAGTATATTGAAAAGTGGAATGGTAAACTTCCAAAAGTAAGCAATGGAAATGAAATGATTTATGATATAGGTGAGATAGAATAAATAAAATGCCCCATTAATTTGGGGCATATTTTTAAAGAATATGAAAGATAAAGAATTTACTATTAATAAAAATTATCAAGGTATGACTTTTCTTGATACATTATTTTTAATATTTATTGTACTTAAATGTTGCAAATTAATTAATTGGTCATGGTGGATTGTATGTATTCCATTATGGATAAAATTAGGAATGATTACAATTGCAATAATTATTGTTTTACTTAGGAAACTTATAAAGAAATGATAGCTACATTATATGACAAATTTAAACCTTGGTCTGCTAAAGGTTCAGTGTATCTCATCAGCGATACACATTTTGAAGATGCTGATTGCAAGTTAATGGATAATAAATGGATATCACCACAAGAGCATATAGATGTCATAAAAAAATATGTACATAAAAATGATACCCTTATTCATCTTGGAGATGTCGGAAACCCTGAATGGATGGCACAAATTAAAACACATAAAGTTTTAATTATGGGAAATCATGATGAAACTGCTACAAAGTTTAAACCGTATTTTGATGAGATATATACTGGCCCATTATTTATAGCAGAAAAAATTTTATTGTCTCATGAACCAATAATTAATGGGTCAGCATGGTTTAATATACATGGACATGACCATAATAAATTATCGTATACCGAATGGCAAAATGATAATGGGTTTTCAGAATCATGGAATGAATTAAATCTTGCGGCTAATGTTGTAGATTATAAAGTATATAATTTAGGATATGGAATTAAAAATGGCTTATTATCATATGTAGATGGTGTACATAGATTAACAATAGATAAGGCGAGTAGTAAAAAATGAAAAAATATAAAATTTTATGTGATGTTGATAATGATATTATTTCTTATCGTTTAAAAGATACTGACGAATGGAAAAGTATAGCACTTAATAAATTTATTAATAGATATGATGAATATGAATTGCATGAAGACAATACATTATTGACTACTACTGTAAAACGTTGTGACGTTAAATCTTATTTTGACCCATCAATGAATATAGATGTCTTGTGTTTGCGGTGTAGTAATTGTAAAGAAATTATTACAATTACAAAATATAATAACGTTCCTTATAATTATTGTCCATTTTGTGGCAGAAAAATATTAGATAAAGAGGAATAAATAATATGATTGAATATATATATTGTGCTGTAAATAAAAACAATGATATACAGTGGGTAGAGGGGTCAAGTAGAAAAACTCGTTATTTTAGAACTACACGTTATTTAAATAATGCTGTTAAATATCATAATATGTATTATAAAGAAGACCCTTGGAAAGTACAGAAATTTCAATTGGTGGCAGTAAATGAATGAAAGAATTTTAAAAAAGATAATTAATGATTTGCTTGATTGGCTAGAGGATGAACATTTAGGGTTATATCAAGTGGTACATGATGAAATTCTAGAAAAATATAATATTGATGTTGATAATTGGTAGGATAATAAAAAAGAACAAAAATGAGTAAGTACAAGATAGGAAATAAATTTATTGTTGAGATAAGACACGGTGCTATCGAGCCAAAGCAAGGCAAGTGGATAGAAGTTGAAAGCTATGAAAGCGAAAAACATAGTGTAACTAATATGAGGTGTAATTTATGCGGCAAACATTCACAGATGGTATTACCGCACAAAACAAAATGTGTATATCCTCGTTGTCCGTTCTGCGGAGCGATAATGAAAGGAGTAGACGATGAAGTGCGTTGATTGTGAACTGCACGATTATATAGTTGGCACACACTTCTGCAACTACAAAGGCAAGAGCGGAAGACGCAAGCCAAGACGCATAAGTGATGAGGATGCTCATAAAAATGTGCCATGTGAGTATGGCAAGGTAAAAGGAGTAGACGATGAGTGATAGGTTACTTAAAGAGTCAGATGTCCTGAGAATAGCGTTCCAGCTTCCGCTTGTAATCAATTCAGCATTTGCCAATGCTGTAAAGGCGTTACCATCCGCAGACAGACCGCAAGAATGGATTTTATGTAGCGAAAAGTTACCCGAAGAATTTGTCGATGTTCTTGTCTGTTTAACAGATGGGGCAATGTACGTTGCTCAATTAACGGATTACATAGATATATGGGGCGAACCAAAATGGTGTACTGATATATCTCATCATTGTATTAGTGGGGCGATTCTATCATCAGATATTGTCGCTTGGATGCCGTTACCAAAGTCATATAAAGGAAATTGAAACAATGAAAACAACGATATTTAATTGGACTCCTGTTACAGAAGAAATGCCACCTAATGAACAAGATGTGCTTATAACTTGTCGTAGAAGATGGGTAGATAAACGATATGCTAATGGTAATATAGAATATAAATATGCCACATTTGTAGCGTTAGCATTTTTCGAAGATGGCACATTATCTGAAGATGATTCTAATTATACATGGCACGACCTTGATAATTATGATGATACATACAATGAAGAAAAAGACTGCTATATGATACCAAGTGGTTGGTGGGAATCTATTGAATTTGGGGAAGAGTTCTTTCCAGTAGATTGTGAAGTTCTTGCATGGATGTCACTACCAAAACCATATGACAAAGCAGAATATAATCCTTATGTAAAGAGAGACATAAATAATGAGTAAATGGATTTATGATGGATATACAAAAGTTCATGATGATAATAGAAAACACATGATTGAAAAATGGTGTTATTATTGTTCTGATTGTGGATTTATTATAAGGATAGAACCAAAACAAGATATATTTTTAATTTGCCCTAATTGTGGGGCAAAAATGGAAGGAGAATAATGTCTATATATGTTGATTATGAAATGCCAAAATGTTGTAGAGAATGTTTTGGTGCTTTCTATGGAATGGGTGATATTATTTGTTGGTTCACCAAAGATAGAATAATGGATATAAATAAACAATTACATAATTGTCCATTACAAGAATTGACTATAGATATAATACCTACAAAACAATGTAATAAATGTAAATACTATTATGGTGTTCATGATTGCCCAGGACATGCTCCATGTATGTTTTGGAATATTGGTGGAGTAATGTATAATGATTATTGTTCAAGATTCGAAGAAGGTGAACGTTGTGAGCAATAGATGTGAGTATGAAGAAAAATGTTTTTGGTATAGACCTTGGAAAGATATGAGCGCAACATTTCACCAATGTCATTTAAAAGATATTGCAAAAGAATGTGATGGTATGTGCGAAATGTTTATACATAATAATGTAGTTGATAAGTTAATATATAAAATCTGTAATACTCCTAAATATAACAGTGTATTAGCTGAGTGGATAGATGTGGGAGATTTTGAACAATGCTCTAATTGCAAAGGAACACATCTTAAAGAATTTGAAAGTTATTATGGTAAAACTAAATGGGTTAAAACTCCATACTGCCCATATTGTGGAGCAGTAATGAACAATATAAATTAAATATTATGAAATTAGGATTTATAAATAGAAATGGTACAATTATAACTTGTACTTATGGGGCGCATGAATGGTTAGCTCAAAAAATATGCGCAGAAAGACATTGGGATAAAAAAGGTAGATATACACTTTATTCAGATTTTCTTATTTATGAAAAAGGATATGTATTAGTAAATATGCCAGCACATATGAAAACTTGTATTTTTGCTAAGAGATTAACAAAGAAACAAAAAGATGCAATGCAATTTTATTTAGACTCAGGATTTCAAGCGCAATATTTAGGAGATTTATCAATATTTGAAAAATAAGGAGTGATTAATGAAGAATGAATGGATAACAATAGTATTTCGTAATGGTGATATGTGCCATTATAAACCAATCGAATATACCGATTATAGATATGATGGTAAATATTTTATTGTAATTAAAGATAAACAATGGATAGGTTTTTATAATCTTGATTGTATCGAGTATATAGAGGTATCAGTCAATGAATAATTTTGAAAAGTTTATAAACAACTTGACATTAGAACAATTTTGTGATATGATGATATGTAATTGTGATGGTTGTCCTAATTATCCATGTCAATTATGTAATGATATAATTGAAGGTATTGATTGTTATAATGAGTTAATGCACTGGGGTTTGAATGACGGATAAAGAAAAAATACAAAAAATAAGTGTAGCTTATAATAATATTAAAACCGTGATGGAAGATACTGATGACAATACATTTGCATATATGTATTTATTAGATGCTATACTTGCACTTGATAGTTATTTCGAAATGGGGATAGAATAATGATAATTAGATTAACTCGTAAAAGAACAAAGAAAGATATTGAATGTTGTCCTGTTCTTATTAATACAGAAGCGATTGCAATGGTGTACCCAAATGATGATGGTACGACTATAATATTTGATACTGATGAATATTGGAGTATAGATGTATTAGAAAGTCTTGAATCTATAGAAAATATTATAAGGAGTCAATTAAATCCATGATGTATGAAGTAGAAAGAATATGTGGAAAAACTAATTATGCTATTATAGAAACTGATGGTATTAATTATTATGTAACTACAGAAGGATATGGATGTACAGAAATTGTACAAACTCTTGAACAAGCAGAAAAGTTGGCCTGTATAATGACAGATTAGAATTATGTATATGTATATTAAAAATGAAACAATACCAAGACGCTGTGTTGAATGTAATTCATGTATAGATTGTAGTACATGTTCTATATTAAAGAAAAGCATATGGGATGATTTGGAAAATTGTGACCCATTAATAGAAAGAATAAATGCTTGTCCATTAGTTAATATAGCATCATTAGAAGATATAAAAATAGCTATGGCAAAGCTTGAAGAAATAGCCGCAAATATAAAGGAGTAAAATAATGTATTATGTAAATCCAAATGATGTACTTCGTAATTTTAAAAAATATATACAAGAGTATAATGGTAAAGTAACAACTACTGAAATATTAATGGAAGAACTTCAAGATGCAATAGATGATGCAGGAATTACATGGGTAGGTGGCGAAAGATAATGGGAATTTATATAAAAGATATGCCATTGCCTACACACGCAATGATGCTTAATATATATATTAAGAATGGCAAACCATGTGTTACTTCTATTACTGATAGCCAAGTAGGACATATTCCAACTAATTATGATATTATAGAAATACCACAACCAAGCCAAAAGAATAAATTAAAGGAGATATGATGGCTTTTAATAAAAAGATATGTGCAACATGTAAACATTTTGGAATATTATTAAAAAATATAATTGGTGGAGAACTTGAAATGGATTGGTGTTTTTATAATTATTCACATGGCGGTGGTGGTAGAGTAGTTCCATTTTGGTCATGTGAAGATTATGAAGAACGTGAAGAAGATTGTAATGTTCAGTAATGTTAACATAATGTTTTGTAATGTTAATAATAGTAAATATAAACTTATATATAACATATGATATAAACAAGTTATGAGAAGAGATGCAGTAAAAATAAATCTTAATAATCAAATATATGTAAAACTTACAAAAGTTGGAGAAGAAATTTATTATGATTATATAAAAAAAATTAATGATTATTATGGCAGAGAAATCATTGATAAATATACACCTGATTATGAAGATGGTGGATTTGCTAAATTTCAACTATGGGAGTTCATGAATATATATGGAAATTATATAAGTATGGGATTTCCCAATGTTATTGAACCTTTAGATATATATGTGGAACAATGAGAACCAGAGCAGAACGTAGACATAATAATTTAATAAAAGCATTGCGCAAGAGAAGTATTACTCGTAATGTATATCATATTAATAAGGCTGACGAAGAAAACCCATGTCAAATTTTTAATGTTATTCGCAGAGTAAGGGGTGATGATAAACATGGGTATTATGGAAATCTTCATCAGTATTCAAAGAATAAAATACATAGCTCATATCCTTACGGGAACATAAAGACCAACAATCGTGGTCGTCAAAAATATTATGGGCAAGGTGGTAAGCTTTGGAAACCACATGATTTAAGACAAGTTGTTGAATTAGAGGAACAATTATGAATTATACTTTTAAATTAAAGAAAGAAGATAATTTATATTTACGTGAGTTTATAGAAGAACTATTACGTGTATATAAATCTGTTAATATAAGTCAAGATGACGAATATTATTATTTTATATTATTTGAACAGAACTTTGTATTAAAAAGTAATGGATTTGAAATTAGAGATAAACCTAGATATATTAATGAAATATAAAAGAAAGTTAGAAAAGAATGAATTACTTTGGAAGTAAGAGTAGACAAGCTAAATATATAGTTCCTATTATACAAAAATATATAAATGATAATAATATTGATGTATATATAGAACCATTTGTAGATGGAGCAAATATTATAGATAAAATTATTTGTCCTTTTAGATATGGTTATGATATTAATAGATATGTTATAGCATTATTTAAACATTTGCAAAATGGTGGAGCATTAAAAGAATCATATACTAAAGATATATATGATAAGGCTCGTACAGCTTGGCATAATAATAACGTAAATCAAGAATTTGAAGATTGGGAGATTGGAGCAATAGGTTGGTTATGTAGTTATAATGGTCGTGGTTTTGATGGCGGCTGGGGTTATGAAGCCATGCAGACTAAACCTAATGGTAAAACTATAAAGCGTGAGTTTTACAAAGAACGTAAAAATAACTTACTTAATCAAGCCAATAAGTTATCATTTAAATATATTAATTTTCATTGTCTTGATTATAGAGTTTTAACATCATATTTAATACATTCTGAAAACAATACTCCATATGTAATATATTGTGACCCACCTTACAAGGGGACTAAAGAATTTGCTAATTCAAAAAATTTTGACCATGAAGAATTTTGGAATATTATGAGAGAATTAAGTAAATATCATATGGTATTTATTTCTGAACAAGAAGCCCCTGATGATTTTGTGTGTATATGGGAAAAAGAAGTAGCAAGAACTATTATACCAAAAGCTGTACCAAAATCAACAGAAAAATTATTTATACATAAGGATAGATTATGAGAATTATAGATAAGAATAATGATTTTTATGATTATTGGCAAAATGTATATAAAGATGATACGTTTACTTTTGATAGAAGAAATTCATTTCTCTTAACAAAAGAAATGGTATGTAATAATTTAGAACGTGATAGTCATTGGCGTTGGGGAACTAAAAGGTATGAATATAATAAATTTGATTTTGCATTACTTCAAATTTGTAATACTTTTTGGTTATTTTTAATAGAAATTACTAAGGCGAATCCTTTAGACTGTAGTCCTAATAGATATGGTATTAAAGATTATAATATTGAGCTTTTAATTACTTGGAAAAATTTTAATATGCCTAGAGAATTGTGTGATTTTAAAATAATAAATTTTCATTATTATTGGGCAAATAGTAAAGAAGACATTTATAAAAGAATCAATGATTTTATTAGAGACATTAATACCAATGATTATAAAATTAAAAGTCGATTAGATATACATGAAATACGTACATCAGAAGGATGGGTGAAGAAAAATATTCCAATATTAAAAGCTTGTGGTATTGCTAATTGTATAGATGCACATGAAGTATATTTGGCTTTTGAAGAATATTTTGCATTAGAAAAATCTTCAAATGAAAGGCGTGAGCCATTAGGCACAACTGATATAGACAAAATAGAAAGCCATGGCTTTGATAAGAAAAATTCATTTAGGGGGAAGTAATGACAGAACTTGAAAGAGAAAATAAGTTTGCTATGTTAATAGATGAATATTTTGATATGTTTGAAACAAGTAAGATTATTAATGCATTTGAAGAATGGGGATTTTTTAAAACTCCTGCATCTATAAATCATCATGGTAATTATGAAGGTGGATTATTTGACCATTCATTTGCTGTTACCGAAGCATTACTTGAACTTACTGAGAAATTAGGTTTAAGATGGGGACGTCCAGAAAGTCCAATTATTATTGGTATGTTTCATGACTTGTGTAAATGCTATTTGTATGAATATGATAATACAACTGGCCAGTGGCAGTATAAAAAGAATCCGACCATGACAGGGCATGGAGAATTATCTGTCATTATAGGTCAGCAGATTATTCCACTTACTGATGAAGAAATACTTTGTATTCGTTGGCATATGGGTGCATACGATGATAAAGATAATTGGAATAAGTTAGGTAGAGCAATTGAAGTTTGCCCTAATGTATTATATACACATACTGCTGATATGATTGCAAGTAGAGTAAATGGCATATAATGAGTCGAGTATTTGGCATAAGAGGAATATAATATGACAATTAAAGAATTTATACAAGAGTTTAAGGTATTAGGGTATAATGATGACACTGATTTAGTAATTGGTGCTTATGATACCAATGGAGATTGGTATTCATTTAATTTTGAAATAGAAGACGAAGATAGACGATTAAACCCATCCGATAATAGTATAGCTATTGTACTTGAGCCATCAGAAGATTATATCAATTCTAGGTTGCGTAGTAGATACGATGTAGATAATGTATCTCGAAGAATTTATGAAGATGTACGATGGATATTAATGCATGATGAAGATTAGAGTAAATAAGATAGGAGAAATTTATGATAAGTGTGTTTCATATAATATTACATGTATTTGAATGTTTATTAATATTTGGATGTGTAATAGTTCAGTGCAGACTTCTTCAAGATTATGATGCTCTTAGAGGATGGATTGAATTTGCATTTAAAATAGATTTAGATAAATTAGCAGAACGTATTGAAGAGTGGAAAAAGAAAGAGGAAATTACTTAAGGCAATTATATGGATATAAATCAAGAAGATTAAAATAAAAGGAATATAATTATAATGAAAACAATATCAACACAAGATGCTATTAAACGTATTAAAGAATTTGGATTACATCATGCTATTGGTGATTTACCGCATTCTACTTATACGGTAGAAGCTTTTGAATTAGCAATTAAAGCTTTAGAAAAACAAATACCACAAGATGTAAAAGTATATGTAGATGGATTAAATTATAATATTGATATATATTGTCCAAGATGTAATTGTGGTGTCACATTAGATTATAATACTCAAGATGGATATTGTCAATGTTGTGGTCAATATATACAGCGTAGAGATATTAGACAAGAAGATATTTTAAATCCAATATAATATTATTTTAATTATTTTTATTTTATTTTTAATTAATTTATTTTATTTTTAATTAATAATAAGAAAGGAAAATTAAAAAATGTTTTATGATAGTTGGGGAAATGAATATAAAACAGAAACAGAAGCAATAGAAGGAATACATAACCTTTTTAGAGAAAGGGAAGATTATTGGGAATCTATTGGAGAATATATGAATATTGACAATGAGATAATGTATTGGATAATAGAAAATCATAAAGATAGTTTTAAAAAATATTTCGCAAAACAAATTAAAGAAGCAGAAAATGAATGGTGTGAATACTATATTGAAGAATTAGAAGAGGACTATTTCCTCTAAATTCATACGATGGATTAATTATGCAAAAGATATAAAGGAGAGACAATATGAACAACGGAATAATAGGTGCAACAGTATATGCGTATAAGCATAAAGATTATGGGGATGTATTTCTTTGTTTAAAGGATTCTTCTAAATATACGTATTTTGATGTAGTAGGGACACCATATGAAGCTATATATAGTTATCAGAGTAATATGTCTAAATTTGATGAAATGGTTGCGGCTCTGCAAGAAGAATATGTATATATAACATTATCAAAGGAATATGCTGACCAAGATGGATATACAGGTTCCATTAAAAAGAGTGTAGCATTACAAATAAAAGATTTCGTTAAGGTTGCTTTTGAAGCAAATTATAATCAGGTGATAGGTGATTAAATGGATAAAATATATATTACAGAAGAAATGTATCCTGAAAGAGAATGGTTTGAACAAGCTAAAAAGATTAAGACAATAGATGAATTGATATTATTTATTAATCATTTATTTAATGATTATCATCATGATTATGGCACAATTGTTCATGCAATAGGAGCATGTGCTGTAGCTTGTGCATGGTATGGTAGTCATATTAGTGGAATAACAGGTTTTCAAGCATCATTTGTAATGTGGGATTTTATTCGATATTGGACAAAAGAATATAATGAATGTGGGCTTGCTTTAGTTGATTATGATAATATGTTATATCCACATTATGAACATTATTTCAATACGATTACTAAAGATGTTTGGGAAGCTATACAGAAAAAAGCAAGAGAAAATCTTAGAACTGATAAAGGATGTGAGGATGTTCGTGAGCATTGGATAAATATTATAGAGGGTAATGTACCGTTTGGATATAAGGTTAGGGAAGATTAAATGATATATTGTAATGATTGGATATGGGATTGTGATGAAGAAGAATTAGCTAAGAATAGTTCACTCATTAATATAGGTATATATTATTACGATATTAATTGGGCTAAAAATTTATATAATAAGTTAGTTACATATTTTAAACACATAGATTGTTTGGCTCATGCTTATTGTACAAAATGTGTAAATGAATTTTTTATTTTATTAAAAAATGGCACTAGTTATAAATTTGTAAAAATAGATAATACTTCTCGTGGACAGAAATTTCATAGTGCGTATATAGAGGATGGTATAAGTGATGATGATATAAATGAATATGTTATACCTAATCTTATACCTCATAGAGATGTATTTAAAGTGGTAAAGAATTAATGGATAAAGAATATATAGTAAATATGAAGTATGAATTGTTAGGTAGCGAACTTAGTTCATTAAGTCGTAAAGAATTATATATTGTTATTGAACAAGCTATAGAAAAAAGTATAAAAGCAAGTTTACCTATTGAAGCATATACTAGTATAGTAGATTATTGCAAAGAAATTTGGGATAAGTATTATAATTATGCTTTAATAGAGATTGCATTATTATTAAGTAGTAAAGGCACATTTAAAATTGAATGTAGCGCATTAAAGACAGAAGAAAATAGTATTACTTGTACATTGTCTGATGTTAAAATAAATCAAGATTTATTTAATAAATATTTTAGACCTACAGTAGAAATTATTAAAGAAAAAGAAATTACTGTGGAAGATAGAATTAAGGTGTTGAAGAAAGAATTAAAACATTGTAAATCTCCATTAGAAAGAAAACAGATACAGCAGGAATTAGATGTAGCTTATAGAGAGCGAAAGAAGAAATGACAAGTAGTATAGCATTAGGATTAACAATAATATTTAATATGATATATATGTTATATAGTTTTAGGCGTAATGATAGTGATTTATATAATATATTAATGTATGGTTATAATGCTGAAGAAGATGATGAAGAAGTTGTATTTGAATATAGTGCGACTGATGATAGTAATGATGTATGGTTTGAATTTGAAAGTATATAAATAAAAAAAAATGAATAATAAATATAGTATAGAAGATTGTATAAATATATTAGAATGTGCTATTGGTGAAGTTGATTATATGATTCCATCTGAAGTATTGGAGCAGGTTATAGTATATTTAAACAGGTGTGACGAATTGGAAGTAGAAAGGTCATGGACATTATTCCCTGAACCATTTCATTAATAATATGAATAGTAAGTTAAAATATATATTTAAAAAGAATAGAGATATATTTATGTCTACTGAGTTTGATGGAGAATGCCCAATATGTGGGAATGGTAATATGTGGGTAGGTAATCATAGTGATGGACAGGTATATTCATTAAATTGTACAAGATGTGGGTTTACGGCAGGAGAACGTAATACTATATATATTACATTAAGGTTAAAACTATTGGAGTGGAAGCTACACAGAAGCAAGCGGGATAATTAAAGATGTTCCTAATATATTTAAGCATTTTAAGATATATAAGTATATTGTATAGTGTGCTGGAATAAAATAGTTTAGAATTTATATAGCTATGTAAATTTAATATGGTAAATGAAGAAAACAGCTTAAATATAGCTGTTTTTTTATTGTGCCGAAAAATAGGACATTGAATGTGCTGTTTCTTTATGAATGTGCTGTTTTCGGTGGTGAATGTATTGTCTTTAATAATGAATGTATTGTTTAGTCTGTAGCAATGTACTGTTTTATATTTAGGGTAGAGAGCAGGTTGTGTATAGTAATTAGATGTAGGGAAATAACCAATTTGAATAGTATTTAATTTAAGGTGTTCGAATTGGATAGTCGTTGAAATTTCAAGGGATTGGGGGATGGTGGAAATGCTTTTAGGGAGAGGGTAAATGGGGAGAGGGTGTAGGGATGGAGAGAGGGTTGTTTTATCGGTTGTTTCTGTTGTGTTACTGTTGTGTTACTGGTTTGGTATGGCTACAGAAATACTCAAAAAGGTTGGCGAACGTATGTTTGAAAACCATCCCCACACCCCAAAACAGAACATATGTTTGCTAAAAAACCGTCTAAAATAACTCTTTTCATTGGAATTTTTTGTGTGTCTATCATAAAAAACAAGTATTCAAAATGACTATTTTTTGTGTGTTAGACACAATTTTTTATCTAAATACATGCGTTATTGTCTGATTAAAGGCGTTGTTTTTTGTGGTATTCAAACAAAAAACAATAAAAAAATAACAAAAAATTTATGTAAAATACACAAAAAATACAAGTATACTTGTATACAATCGGTCTGTATACGTGTATACAATCACATGTATACTTGTATGCATAACATCATATTGTATACAATCATATATAGCGTATACTTGCATACACTTCATTGTATACTTGTATACAATCACATGTTGTTAGCACTCGAAGGCAGTGAGTGCTAATTGTTAGCACTCGTCAAAGGTGAGTGATAACAACACTATTAGCACTCATTAAAGGCAAGTGCTAACAATAAAAATAATAAAAAAAATATGTAAATGTTTCACGTGA
>JAEIGA010002410.1_pt1 | contig 29870 bp, 21 predicted proteins | sample 9270691 | NCBI WGS metagenome assembly JAEIGA01 (sample SAMN17057246, study PRJNA624740) | gut metagenome | biome: biome; isolation source: fecal sample | host: Bos grunniens | place: China: Xizang | collected 2019
AGCAGGGAGCGGTGAATCATCTCTGAGGTGGCCTGTTTGGACTCTTCGGGCAGGGCGGGGATGCGCCAGTGCATGGTGTCCTGCAGGGCAGAGCCGAGGTCCTGCACCAGGTTGTGCCACTCGACCATGCGCAGGAAATTGTTGTAGTTTTTAGTGCACCACTTGCGGAGCTGGTTGCGGCGCAGGTTGTTCCTCTCCTTGAACTCGAGCGATGCACGCCAGAGGGTGAGCATGGAGAGGAAGTCGCTTTCCTCGTTTTTCCACTGGGCGTGCGCCTGGTCTGCCTGGGTGGCAAAATCGGCCGGGCGCTCGCGCGGGTCCATGATGCTGAGCCCCGCCACAATCACCAGCACCTCGGCCAGTGCTTTTTCCTTATCTGCCTCCAGCAGCATGCGACCCAGTCGCGGGTCCAGCGGCAGGCGTGCCAGGCTGCGGCCTGTGGGGGTGAGCTTCTTGTGACGGTCGATGGCGCCGATTTCGCGCAGGGTCTTGTAGCCTTCGTTCACCAGGCGCGGGCTGGGTGGGTCGGGCAGGGGAAACTCACCCAGCGGCGGCAGTTTCAGGTCGGCCATGCGAAGGATGACCCCGGCCAGCGCGCTGCGCTTGATTTCCGGGTCGGTGAAGGCATCCCGGCTCTCGAAATCGGTCTCCGAATACAGGCGGATGCACACGCCTTCCGTCACGCGTCCGCATCGGCCAGCGCGCTGGCGGGCGCTAGCCTGGGAGATGGGCTCTACCTGCAGCCGTTGAATCTGGCGCCCCGGCAGGTAGCGGGAGATGCGCGCCTCGCCGCTGTCGATGACATAGATGATACCGGGAATCGTGAGGGATGTTTCTGCCACGTTAGTGGCGAGTACGATGCGGCGGCGTCCTTTCGCAGGATGGAAGATGCGCTGCTGCTCGGCCAGCCCCAGGCGGGCAAAGAGGGGGAGAATATCCGTGTGGGGCAGGTTCATGCGCTCCAGCTCGGCCGCGCAGTCGCGGATTTCCCGTTCGCCGGGCAGGAATACCAGCACATCTCCCTTGGAATCATACTCCGACAGCCACTCCACCGCGCGGCAGACGTGGTCGGGCTGCTCTTCCTCGCTGTGGCGCGGGGGCATGTAGTGCATGTCCACGTGGTAGGTGCGGCCCTCCACGTTGATGACCGGGGCTCCGCCGAAGAATTCGGAGAATGCTCCGGCATCCATGGTGGCGGAGGAGATGATGAGTTTGAGCTCTGGCCGCCTCGCCAGCAGCAGCTTCATGTAGCCCAGCAGGAAGTCGATATTGAGACTGCGCTCGTGTGCTTCGTCCAGTATGATGGTGTGGTACTGCCGTAAATCCCGGTCGTCCTGGGTTTCTGCCAGCAGGATACCATCTGTCATGAGTTTGAGCTGAGTGTCTGCCCCGGTGCGGTCGTCGAAACGCACCTGGTAACCCACGTAGCCGCCCAGTTCGCAACCTACCTCCTCGGCAATGCGGCGGGCTACTGCTACGGCTGCTAATCGGCGCGGCTGGGTACACCCCAGCTTGCCGCGGCGTCTGCCCGCTACCTCCAGCGCAATTTTCGGCAGCTGGGTGGTCTTGCCGGAGCCGGTTTCGCCCACTACCACAACGACCTGGTGCCTGCGCAGCGCTGCGGCAATCTCATCGCGGTGGCGGGAGATGGGTAAATCCGGGTAGCGGAAGCGTATGGGCTGATCGCTCATGCTGAAAATCAGAATTGCTGCACGGCACCACCGGCCAGTCGGGATTTTTCGGCCAGGAAGACCATGCGGTGACCCACGATACTGTCCTCCAGGGTGGGGCAGCCGGGGGAGGTGCGTTCGCCGCGCAGTAGAGCCACGAAGTCAAGCACGATGCTGCGGTCGCCGCCACCGTGGGCATCGCCCTGCTGGAAGTCCGAGATATCCAGCGTGCGTTCCGTGTAGCCGCCTGGGGCTTCCGGGGCAATCTGGCGCACGTGGAAGCGCTCGCGTTCGAAATCGCCGTATATCTCACCCTTGGTGCCGGTGATGTGCATCATGCGGCGCGGAGTGCTGGCCCCGCCGTTCATGGAGAATGTGCCGATGGCTCCATCGCGGAAGTGGATGAGCACGGACTGGTGGTCCACAATGTTGATGTCGCAGCGGTAGACACAGCGGCTGAAGGGGTTGTCCGGATGCCGCAGAATGGCTTCCTTCTCTTCATCCGTAGTGGGGTTGCTGTGCGTGTCGTGCCACACGTTGTTGGCCCAGCGCATGGGGTGTTCGATATAGAGACGGCGTGCGGAGTAGGGACAGTCGCGCTCCATCGGGCAGTTGTTCAGGCAGTGTGTGCCGGCGCCCTCCGGGGCTTTTTCTTCTTTGAACTGGATGACACTGCCCACGCTGGAGATGGTGGCGGGCACGTTGTCGCCCATGAGCCAGGACATGATGTCCAGGTCGTGGCTGCACTTGGAAAGCAGCATGCCGGAACCGCAGATTTCCTCGCGGGCATACTTGCCGCGCACAAAGGAGACGGATTCGTGCTGGTAGCCCACCTGGTTCGTCATGTGGATATGGATGACATCGCCGATGGTGCCGAGGGCAATCACGCGACGCAGCGCGCGGTAGAACGGGGTATAGCGCAACACGTGGCACACCATCACCTTCCGCTCGTGTTCGCGGGCGCAGGAGATGATGCGCTGGCCTTCCTCATCGTTCAGTGCATAGGGCTTTTCCAGCAATAAATCATAGCCGTGGCGCAGCAGGGGCAGAGAGGTCTCCACATGCAGCCTGTCCATGGTGCAGTTGATGGCGGCATCGGCAAACCTGGGCACGGCCACCAATTCTTCCACGGTGGCGAAACAGTGGGCATCCGGCAGGTCGAACATGAGCTGCGCCTGCCTGACGCGCTCCGGGTTGATATCTACCACGCCGACAATGCGAAGCAGTTCCGGGTTGGTGAGAGCTACGGCGGAGTATATGGAGGCCCGCCCGCCCATGCCCACAATGATGACACGGAGAGGCTGCTGGTTCGGTTCCTGTGCGGCGGTGCTCATGCGCGTTATTTACCCCAGCGGCGGGTGATGCCGTTGTAGGAATCGATGCGGCGGTCGCGGAAGAACGGCCAGATGCGGCGGTGTGCTTCGAGCGCGGCTAAATCAACATCGGCATAGAGAATGGTGCGCTCCTGCACCGGGGCCTTGGCCACAATCTGGCCGCAGTAGTCGGCCACAAAGCTCTGCCCCCAGAAGGTGGTTTCTCCTTCCACGCCGCAGCGGTTCACGGCGCAGACGTAGCAGCCATTGGCCACGGCGTGGCCGCGCTGTACTGTTTCCCATGCGCAGTGCTGGGCGGTGTAGAGTTCTTCCTCTCCGGGAATCCAGCCGATGGCGGTGGGGTAGAACAGGATTTCTGCCCCTTCCATGGCGGTGAGTCGGGCGGCTTCCGGATACCACTGGTCCCAGCAGATGAGGACGCCGATGCGCCCGAAACGCGTCTCAAAGCATTTGTAGCCCAGGTCACCGGGAGTAAAGTAGAATTTTTCCTCGAAGCCGGGGTCCTGCGGAATGTGCATCTTGCGGTACATGCCCAGGAAGGTGCCATCGGCATCAATGACCCAGGCGGTGTTGTGGTAGAGCCCGGTTGCGCGTTTCTCGAACCCGGCTGCCACGATGACAACGCCCAGCTCTTTTGCGAGAGCGCAGAGTTCATCCGTCCACTCACCGGGGATGGGGTCGGCGGTGTTGAATAGTTCGCAGTCCTGCGTGCGGCAGAAATACAGGGTGGTGCACATCTCCTGTGTGCACACAATCTGCGCGCCGCCGGCAGCGGCTTCGCGGATGGCCTGCATCTGGCGTTTCTTGTTCTCTGCGGGTTCGGCTACAGCCTCCTGTTGAATCAGGGCAATCCTCGGCATGCCCGCATTGTACCACAATTTCGCGCGCGTTGCAAGCCTGCGCCTTGCGCGAAAGTGCGGCATGGTGGCGTTTTTGCCCTTGATTTTCATGCGCGGGGGTGGTATGGTGCGGCGCATGGCTACTGATAAGAAAATCACGATGAAGACCAGCAAGGGCGATATTAACCTGACGGTGTTCGCCTCCAAGACCCCCATGACTGCCGCCAGTTTCCTGAATCTGGCCAGTAAGGGTTTTTATAATGGTCTGACTTTCCACCGTGTGATTGCAGATTTCATGATTCAGGGTGGCGACCCTGAGGGCACTGGCTGCGGCGGTCCCGGCTACAAGTTTGATGACGAATGCCGCCCTGACCTGAAGTTCACGAAACCCGGTCTGCTGGCCATGGCCAATGCCGGCCGCACCTGGACGGGGCAGGGAACGAATGGTTCCCAGTTCTTCATTACGCATGTGCCCACGGAGTGGCTGAACGGCAAGCACACCATTTTCGGTGAGGTGCTTTCCGCTGCAGACCAGGATGTGGTGAACGCTGTGCGCCAGGGCGATAAGATTGTTGCCATCGAGATTCACGATGACTGCGCCGACCTCTTCGAGGAACAGGCTCGCAACATTGAGCGCTGGAACAGCATGCTCAGAAAGTAAATGATCTTAACAACGCGCAGGCACTCTCCTCCCGGACGAGTGCCTGCGTTTCTTTAGCTCGTCACCATGGTTTTTGCTGTCCAGGATTTACATATCGAATTTGGCCCGCGTGTGCTGTTCGATTCGCTTTCCTTTGTGGTGGAACATGGTGACCGCATCGCTTTTGCCGGGCAGAACGGGGCGGGTAAATCCACCCTTATGAAGTGCATTGTGGGGGCTCTGGAGCCCGACCGCGGCAAGGTGATGCTGCCGAAACATACCCAGGTGGGCTACCTGCCGCAGGATGGTATTCATATTTCCGGATCTCCGCTGCTGGATGAAGTGTTGGGCAGCGTGGGTAATATCGTGGAGCTGCAGCAGGTGGTGGATGAGCTTTCTGCCGATTTGCAGAAGCTGGATTCCGCCAGTCAGGAGTATAAGGATACTCTGGAGGAAATCGGACGCCTTGAATTGATTCTGCTGGACCGCGATGCCACGCGGCTGCGCCCGCGCACTGAGTCGATTCTGCGCGGACTGGGCTTTGCTGATAAGGATTTTGCTCGTGATTGCGGGGCGTTTTCCGGTGGCTGGCAGATGCGTATTGCGCTGGCGAAGCTGCTGCTGCAGGAGCCGGAAGTGCTGCTGCTGGACGAACCGACCAATCACCTGGATTTGCAGAGCCAGCGCTGGCTGGAGCAGAGTCTGCGCACATACCGCGGGGCTATCTGCATCATCAGCCACGATGTGGCTCTGCTGGATAGCCTGGTGACCCGTACCATCGCCTTCCACCATGGTCGCGCAGAGGAATATGCTGGTAATTTTTCTTTCTATCTGAAGGAGAGTAAATTACGTAAGGAAGTGCTGCTGCGTCAGGCCAAAGCCCAGCAGCGCGAGATTGCCAAGACTCAGGAATTCATTGACCGCTTCCGCGCCAAGGCTACCAAGGCCACCCAGGTGCAGAGCCGCATCAAACAGTTGGAAAAGGTGGAGTTGATTGAGGTGGAGGATGATGACGCAGTGATGAGTTTTCACTTCCCTCCGCCCCCGCCTGGTGGGCATACCGTGGTGAAGCTGGAAAAGGCCAGCAAGGCCTATGGTCCCATTACGCTGCTCAATGGCTATGACTTTACCATGGAGAAGGGGGATCGCATTGCCATCGTGGGTGTCAACGGCAGCGGTAAATCGACCTTCACGCGCCTGATTTCCGGCACGGAGGCTCCGGATGCCGGTGAATTTTCCTTTGGTCATCACACTCAGGTGGCTTTCTTCTCCCAGACACATGCCGACGTGCTGAATAATGAGCAGACGGTGCTGGAGTGTGTGGAGGCTGCAGCCAGCCGCGAGACACGCCCGATGGTGCGTAATATTCTGGGCTGCTTCCTGTTCCGCGGGGATGATGTTTTCAAGAAAATCGGGGTGCTTTCCGGTGGTGAGCGTTCCCGCGTGGCGCTGGTGTGCATGCTGCTGAAGCCGGCGAACTTCCTGATTATGGATGAACCGACCAATCACCTGGACTTCCAGAGCCAGGAGGTGCTGCAGCGCGCTCTGCTGGAGTATCCCGGTTCGTACTGCATTGTGTCGCACAACCGACAGTTCCTGGACCCCATTGTGAACAAAGTGCTGGAGTTCCGCCTGGGGTACGCCCCGCGCCTTTTCTATGGCAATGTAAGCGCGTATCTGGAAACGGTGGAAGCAGAGGAACGCCGCGCTAAGGAAATGTCTGTGGCGCAGGCATCGGATGCTCCTGCTGCGCAGGCTCAGACCGGTAATCGTAAAGATGCCCGGCGTGCGAGGGAAATGGCCCGCCAGCAGCGCAATAAAATCCTGAAACCACTGCAGCAGGAGCTTGAACAGGTGGAAAATGAGATTGCGCTTAAGGATGAACGCAAAGAGTGTATTTCTGCCGAACTGGAAAACCCGGCCAACATGAGCGATAATCAGAAGCTCATGGAGCTCACGCAGGAATACCAGCAATTGGAGCGTGAATCTGAAGCCCTTTACTCCCGCTGGGAGGAACTCAGTACCCAGATTGAAAGCCGGACTGCCGAGTTGGAGACCGAATTCGGCGCTTTTATGTAACAAAGTGTGTCATATTACGCCTGTAGGTGTTGACATGCTGATAAATGCTCGTATAAATAATGCACGCAGATTTTGTCAGACTCTTGACAAAATCGGTAATGGGTGGAGTATGCCCGCATTTTTATTTACTGTTATGTCGACTCCTAAGAAAAGTTCCGCAAAAGCTCCGGTTTCAAAGTCAAAAACGGTGAAATCTGAAAAAGTTGAGGAGAAAAAAGCCACTGCAGCGAAAAAGCCCGCTGCTAAACCCGCTGCCCCCAAGGCTGCGAAGAAGCCTGCTGCAAAACCTGCGGCTAAGGCGCAGAAAAAGCCGGTCATCAAGACCGAGGAGGTGGAGGAAGTAACTGTTGCTGCTGCAGATGCTCAAACGGTTGCTGAAGCTCAGGAAGCTGCAGTAAAAGGACCTGATATGTTTGAGGTGATGATGGGGCTTGCCCCTGAGCCTCAGGCGGAGGTGGTTTCTGCTCCTGAAGAAGAGCCGGAGAGTAAGGTGAAGAGCAAGGAAACTAAGTCTAAAGAGCGGAAGAATAAGCATTTTACGCCGCAGATGACGGCTGCTGAAATGAATGAGTTCTTTGCAGATGATGCTACTCTGAAAACGGCATTCAAGGCGCTTCTTGCGATTGCCAAGAAAAATAATGGCTATGTAACATCGGAAGACATTGAGAATTCGCTCCCGCCGGATGAGGCAGAAGATAACGACCAGGCACGCCTGTTTGAGCGTTTGCACCTGGTTGGCGTTGAGGTGCGCGACGATGAGGAATATGCCGTCAAACCGCTTTCTGCGGAGGAACTTACTTCCAAGGATGGAAGCCTGGTTAACAGCCCGGTGGTTCAGGAAAAGATTAAGGAGCTTATTCGCCAGGCTCAGGAGCAGGGGTATCTCACTTACGATGATATCAACGATGTGCTGCCGCACGATGTGATTGACCCTGCTGATTACGAGGAAATCATGGAGCGTCTGCGCGGTATGCAGTTCGATATTATCGATGCAGGCGACGTGGATACCTACGGTGAGCGCCAGCGCATGACCGAAGGCGGGGAAGAGGATGAGGCCGAAAAAATGGAGGCCAAACTCGATATCCTGGATGACCCGGTGCGCATGTACCTTAAGCAGATGGGCTTGAAGGACCTGCTGTCTCGCCAGAAGGAAGTGGAGATTTCCCGCAAGATTGACCAGGCTGAAGAGGATCTGCAGCGTTATCTGCACCGTTTCGGCGTTGTGGCTATCTATTATTGTGACACGGCAGATAAGGTTCAGCATAACGAGGAGCGTTTCGACCGCGTTGTGGTGGATAAGAATATTGACCGCCGCGACAAGTACCTGAAGGAATTGCCTCCGTTGGTGACCAAGGTGATGACTCGTCATGCAGAGGTTCAGTCCTGCTACGCTCGCTTGTGCTCTGCCCGTAAGCGCAAGAAATCTGTAGCGGCTCTTCAGAAGGAATTTGAAGAGAAGCTGGAAACTCTCTCGGAGCTGTATGCTGGTTTCTCGTTCAAGGGGAAGGTGTATGAGGACTTTGTGAAGGAATTGCGCGATTTGCGCCAGCGTATCAAAAAGGTTCTGCGCCAGCGTGAAGCAGACCCGGAGAATCCGCTGTACCGCGATGCTCTCAAAGAGTTTGAAATGGAGCTCTGGATGCCGATTCCTCAGTTCCTGGATAACTACAAGCTCATGAGCCAGAGCATGAAAGATGCCGAGGCTGCTAAGCGCGAAATGATTGAGGCTAACCTGCGACTGGTTATTTCCATTGCCAAGAAGTATACGAATCGCGGCCTCGCTTTCCTGGATTTGATTCAGGAAGGCAACATGGGGCTTATGAAGGCGGTGGAAAAATTTGAATACCGCCGTGGTTACAAGTTCTCCACCTACGCGACGTGGTGGATTCGCCAGGCTATTACGCGTTCCATTGCGGACCAGGCCCGCACGATTCGCATTCCGGTGCACATGATTGAGACGATTAACAAGCTCATGCGTGTGCAGAAGAAGTTGGTGCAGGATTTTGGTCGCGAACCTACGCCGGAGGAAATTGCCGCAGCATTGGCAGAAGAGCCTAACAAGGGGGCTGCTATGTCAGTAGAAAAAGTGCGTAGCGTGCTTAAGATGGCTCAGCAGCCGATTTCCATGCAGCAGCCTGTGGGTGATTCTGACGATACTTCCTTTGGTGATTTCCTTGAGGATAAGAGTGCAGAAAATCCCATGGACGGTGCGTCGTACAATTCCTTGCGCGATAAGATCGGTGATGTGCTTAATACGCTTAACGCCCGTGAGCGTGCTGTGATTGAACAGCGCTTCGGTTTGAAGGATGGTAACCCCCGCACACTGGAAGAGGTGGGTCGCCAGTTCAACGTGACACGCGAACGTATTCGCCAGATTGAGGCCAAGGCTTTGCGCAAATTGCGTCACCCAACGCGAATCAGTAAGATTAAGGGCTACCTGCCTGACTCTGCTGAAGGTTAAGTTGGTAAGTAGCTTTGATGAGAAAGCGGCTCTTGGTTTCAAGGGCCGCTTTCTCTTATAAAAATTGCCGGTTAACGCACTTTTAGAGTGACTTTGGCTTGTTGCTCTGGTATTATACTTTCACTCACTATGAAAGGCTTTACCTCACGCTCTGTACTTCTTTCCCTGGTTTCAACCTTAGCTATGGCAGTGGTGCCGGAAGTTGTAGCTCAAGATGCAGGTTCTGCCTCCATTGCGGTGAGGGAATCAGCACAGCGGCAGATGGCTGTGCGAGAGGCTGCGCAGAAAGTGCAGGAAGCCAGATTGGCTTATGCTGCAGGCCGATATGGCGTGGCTGTTGATTTGTACCGCGCGGCTCTCAAGGTGCTGCCGCAGGTGCCCGCTACGCAGAAACAGGCAACGTTCATAAAGGACAGCCTCGCAGATGCGCTGGTTGCCAATGCTATGGATTACCGCAAGGTGGGGCGTATAGATGAAGCTGTCGAATTTCTGAAGGAGGCACAGGTGGTTTCTCCCGGGCATAAATATGCGGCTGAACAATTGAACCGTACCTTGGATCCGGTTCGTACGAATCCGGCGCTCACACCGCAGCATGTTGGCAATGTGGAGGAAGTAAAGCGCCTGCTTTCGCTGGCGTTTGGTTACTATGACCTTGGCAATTTCGACAAAGCAAACGCCACGTTTGACGCGGTTCTTAAGATTGATGCGTATAATACCGCTGCGCGTCGTGGGAAGGAAATGGTTCAGAAACGCCGCAGTTCGTACTTCAAGGCAGCTCATGATGCATTCCGTTCAAAAGCGCTTGCAGATGTAGATAAAACGTGGGAAGAGTCGTTGCCTGAGGATGAAGTGGAAGCGATTGTGGCGGTTGAAAATGAAAATCTGCAGCAGGATTCCGTGACTGCAGAGAATGACATTGCCGCGGCTCTGAAGGAAATGGTGATTCCCCAGATTATTCTGGAGGGTGCCACCATCGAGGATGTGCAGCAGGAGTTGCGCAGCCAGATTGCCCGGTTCGAAGCTTCGGGTGTGAAAGCCAGCCAATCCATTAACCTGATGTCAGATTTCGGTGCAGCGGAAGAAGAACTTCTGAAGCGACAGGTTAATCTGAAACTTGCAGAAATTTCGGTTCTCGATCTGCTGGATGTTGTTGATGATTTGTACGGAATCAGCCATTATATCTCGCATCTGGGAATTCATTTTGTGCTTTCCGGAAAAGATTATGGCCCATTGCTGGAGCGTGCCTATACTGTACCTCCCCATTTCTTCGATGTCGAAATGGACCAGACTGAAGATGAAGACAATGACTTTGCGAGTGCTCGCCAGCGCGCGGTGCTTGTAAAGCGTGTTAATCCGGTGGAAGCTCTTAAATCCATGGGAGTTTCTTTCCCCAAGGGGGCTACGGCGCGCTATGATGCCAGGTCGAGAATCCTTAAGGTCCGCAATACGCTGCATAATCAGAAAGAAATCGAGGAACTGGTCAATATCCCTGCAACGGAAGACCGCCAGATTTCTCTCAGCATCACTGCGATGGAGGTTTCTGAGGATGATTTGAATGAATTGGGATTTGAGTGGCTGTTTGACTCAGCGCTGCACCCGGAGCATATGTTTCTTTCCGGTGGTGAAAACGTGCTGACCGGCATGTCTGACGTGTGGGTGAAGTTCGGGGGCGACGAGGGATTGTCTGCTACCGAGGGGCTTCGTTCCGGCAATCTTGTCGTTTCGGCGGATAACCTTGATAACCTGATCCGTACGGGTAGTGCAGAGGGCTATGGCATTAATAATGCGCATCGCATGAAGGCTCCTGAGATCTTCAGCGTGAGAGGCGTCTGGAACATGATTGACGTAACGATGATTATGCGCGGTGCATCGCAGAAAAAGGGGATGGACATTATGGCAAATCCCCGCGTGGTATTTACTCCCGGTCGCGAAGAGCAGGTCATTATTGCAGATATAAAGGAAATGTTCTACCCGGAGAGTTATTCTGCACCTCAGATACCTACGGGTGTAGGAGAAAATGGCGCTGTTGCAGCACCGGCTCATCCGGAATCGTTTATTCGATTCGGCATGATTGATGACCAGGTCGGCGGTGTCGGTACAGTGGTGCAGGTGCATGATGCAACCTTGACTCCGGATGGACAGAATGTTACTTTGTCCCTCACCGTCACCTCTAATGAATTTGAGGGCTTTATCAATTGGGGTAGCGCTATTTATGGTACTGTGCGCCTGAATAACACCTTGGATAAATGGCAGGCAAATATACTCGGGCAGACGAATCTGGTGGATAAGGAAGTGCTGGAACATCAGGAAAAAATGGTGGAACGCTACGTATTGACTCCCAACATGATTCTTCAGCCTGTGTTCAAGCGCCGTTTGGAAAATACCAAAATCACAGTCGGTTCGGGGTCTGTTATCGTATTGGGTGGGTTGAAACAGGTGCGTTCTGTCCGGTATGAGGACAAGCTGCCTATTCTTGGTGACTTGCCTATGGTAGGGCGTCTGTTCCGGACTGAAGGTTCGGAAAGAGTTCGTAAGGCGTATATGGTGTTTGTCAAAACGGATATCATCGACCCTTCCGGTAAGGTCGTAGATGCGGCTGAGCCTGTTCAGCAGTGACTTTACATAAACATACTGAAAAACAGCAACGAATGGTGGATAAAGAGGATAAATACAAGGACGAAGAGGAGGAGCTGACGCAGGTTCGCAGTATTATCAAGCATCTCAATGAGGAAAATCCTTCCCGGGAAAGCAGCAGGGAGGTTGTTGTGCGGGCTGACGGTTCCAAGGTAGTGCGGGTCCGGAAAAAACGCCGGGTAATGCTTTCTGCTCGCGATGTGCAACGCCGCGGGCGTAAGCGAATGGTGCAAGGCTTGCTTATTTTGTTGTTCATGCTCGCAGCGCTTGTATTTGTGCTATTCTACCGCATGTCTGTGATGTCGAGCAGCGCGTATCTGGCTGATAGGCAGGTTGAGCTGCAGCAGCGTTGGGGGGCGGAGTCCATCAGAGTGGAAGGAGCCGGTCTTGAAGGCACAAAGTTGCGCCTTGAGATTCTGGAGGCTAAGTTCCCGGAATCGTGCATGATTGAACGCGTGGAGCTGTTTGGCGTAAGTGCCGATGTCGAACTGTCCAGCTTCTTTGTTAATCGTCTGAAGGGAGATGAGTTAAAAGTGGAACGGGCATTGCTTGTGCTGCGTCATGGTGCCAGCATGCAGATGCCGAAGCAACAGGGAGAATCCATGTGGCGTTTCCGCCGCGTTAATTGCGATAGCCTGACTGTCCAATTCCAGAACGAAAAAGAAGGTCCTCTCCAGATAAGGAATGCACAGGCATACATGTACTATCCACATGCCAACCGATTTACAAATGTGGTGATGCTGAGTTCCGGCGTTCTGGATATCAAAGGCTGGAAAACGGTAAATATCACGGAGAGTAAAGTGATGCTTTCCGCGGAGGGTATTGAGGACTTTTCTCTGAAGGGCACCACAGATAGTGCCGCCGATGTTCCGGAGCAGCGGCGTACACGGATTTCATTTGCCGGCAGGATTGCCCCTGGTGCTTCCTTTGCCGGTCCGTATTCTGTAGAGTCCGATAATATGAGCCTGGCTGATTTTACCAAGGGGCGGTTTGAGGAGTTCCTGACGGCCCGTACATCGGCACAATCCCAGGGAAAGATAAGCGATAAGGCTACGATTACCCTGGCTGTTGAGCAGGAAGAACCCACATTTAATGGTGAATTCCACCTCCGCAATATCTGCCTGAGCGCGTTCCCCGCTCTGCAGGCTATTACTGAACATATAGAACCTGCCAGACGCCGCTTGTATAATCCGCTTACCATGCAGCGTGGCTATGTTGTATTACGAGAACAAGATGGCGAGTTGTCTTTGGAAATACCCGCTGCCGGCATGGAAGAACGCGACCTGGCTTCTCTTAAGGGCAAGATTGTATTGAATCCGGCTAATGAGTTGACGGGTGAATTGCATTACGGCATTCCGATGCTGCTGGCGCGCGCAGAGTATCCGGATGGACGCCCTGATCCCATCTTCCAGCAGCATGGCGAATGGGCCATATTGCAGACGCGTGTAAGCGGTGTTGGAACATTGCCGGCAGATGACATGGCTGAGGTGGAAGCCCGTGCTGCCATTGCAAGACGTGAGCGCCCCGCTCGTATTCCTTTCCATGAGTTGAATCTGGATAAATTGACAGAGCAGCTCAAAGCCGGTAAGGAACTGGAGATATTTGACACGCCGGCAGGTGATGGCCAGGGGCAACAGAAGCCGTCTTCCTCGAACCCATTTGAAATGGAAGAAGATCCGTTTGCGCCAACTACACCGTTTTAACTTAATTTTTACAGAAGCCTGATATGAGTAGCAAAGCATTAGAGAAACGCTCAAAATGGTGGACGCGTCCACTGGGGCATCTGGCGTGGACCCTTATTACTTTGTTGTGCTTCACGCTGCGCATCAAGGTGTACATGCTTGGACAGTCTGGTGAGTGGCTGGGAAAGAAACAGTGTATTATTGCCCTGTGGCACAATCGCACATTCACCCCTTGCTTCATATACCGCTATGTCGTGAAAGGTAAGATTCCGATGAGTATGCTGACAAGTGCCAGCAAGGATGGCGCGCTGCTGGCCACGGTGGCAGAGGATTATGGCATGCGGGCGGTTCGTGGCTCCAGCCACCGCCGTGGCGTGGCTGGCTTCCGTGATATGTTGCGCGAATTGGAAGACGGATGCAGCATGTGCATTACCCCGGATGGTCCCAAGGGCCCAATCTATAAATGCCGCGCGGGCGTAGTGCGCCTGGCCTCCGTTTCCGGGTTGCCTGTTTTGCCTGTATGCATCGATATTCCGAACTGCTGGCGCATCAGAAAGGCGTGGGATAAGTTTGTTATTCCCAAACCTTTCTCCAAAGTGACCATGGTTGTTCGAGAGCCCTTGTTTGTGCCAGACGGTCTGGATGATGCCCAGCAGCAGGAATGGGTGCAGAAATTGGAAGATGCTATGGCCGCTGCACGCCCGGATTTTGAACCAATAGAACTTCAGGAGAAAAGTATATGACACCCGTGATGATAGATGGTAAGGATGTAGCGGCTCAGGTACGAGCCAGTCTGCAGCGCGAAATCGATGAGCTTAAGTCAAACGGGGTGACTCCTGGTCTGGCCGTGGTTCTGGTTGGCGATGACCCCGCTTCCCAGGTATATGTGGGTTCCAAGGTGAAAGCCTGTGCAGAGCTGGGCATCTATTCCCAGAAGTGGGCATTACCAGCTTCAACCACGCAGGAGGAACTGGTGCAGTTGATTCACCAGCTGAATGCGGATGACCGGATTCACGGCATTCTGGTGCAGAGCCCGCCTCCGGCACATATAGATGAAGAGGCTGTCATTCTCAATATTGACCCGCGCAAGGACGTGGATGGCTTTCACCCGGTTAATGTGGCCAAGCTGGTGCTGGAGGATGAAGAAGGATTTGTTCCCTGCACGCCGCTGGGTTGCATGGAATTGCTGAAAGCATATGGCATTGAAACTGCTGGTAAGCATGCTGTGGTCATTGGACGCAGCATGATTGTGGGCAAGCCGATGGCAAATCTGCTGGTGGCAAAGAATGCTAATGCTACGGTGACAATCGCGCATTCCCGCACGCGCGATTTGCCTGCGCTTTGCCGCACTGCGGATATCATTGTGGCAGCCGTCGGACGCCCGGAAATGGTAACGTCTGACTATGTGAAAGAAGGCGCGGTGGTGCTGGATGTAGGCATTAACCGCATTGCTGATGAATCGCGTCCCCGGGGCTACCGTATTGTCGGGGATGTGGATTTTGACGCAGTGAAGGACAAATGTTCGTATATTACACCCGTGCCCGGAGGGGTAGGTCCCATGACTATTGCCATGCTGATGGCTAACACGGTGAAGGCCTGCCGCCAGCTTACAGCGCGTTAATCTTTTAGTGAGCCCACTGGCAGAGCTGGGCAGGGAACGCGCAGTCCATGCATATGTTGCATGCGCAGAAATCTGCGTCTATCTGCAGCAATGCCTGCTGCGCGTATGCCTTGCGAAGCAGTTGGTGCAGCTCCGGTCTTTCGCCGAATAGAAGCTGGGCTGTGCGCATGGTCTCGTGCGGCATTGACGCGGAGTTGCAGTGCAGATAACTTTCCCAGGCTGCCGGTGATTCGTCATACACATACACGTGGTTGACAAGGAAATCGTTGATTCGTTGCAGACCAATGAGCGATGCTTTGTTGCGCATGGGGGCTGCGGTGAGGGTGTAGTGCGTGTCCCAGAATGGGTGTGAGATGCAGCTGAGCAGTTTTTTCAACTCAGCTGCTCCTGCGGTGCTGAACAAAGACTGGAGCTTGTTCCACTTGCTTGCACTGGCGGCCAGGGCAGCAACGCGGCGTTGCGGGTGGTTAAGTGGTCTGGCGGGCGCTTTGCACCAGGGTAATTCTCTGCCTGGCGAAAGCGCGTAGCGTTCTTTTTGCAGCCACCAGGCATCCCAGACCCGGCGGTGGTAGCTGCGTGCCTCGGGGGCGGTTTGTTCTGGTAATACGGGCTTCAGAAAGCCTGCTGTGCCCAGAAGCAGGGCTTCTGATTCTGCACTCAGTTCGCGCAGTGGGACTCGCATGGCCAGCATGCGCATGGCTTCTTTATTGGCGCTGTATCCTAGTGTGGTGGCCCAGGCCTCATACCACGCCTGAGCCTCGCCTGCGTCGCGAAGCCTGTGGTGAAAACGCTTGCGTTTCTGCTCCTGCCGGTAGGCTGCTGCCGCCCGTAGAAGCCGCTCGATGGCAGCTGCATTCATTTCTGCCAGAGGCTTGCGGCAGCGGGGCAGTGTGTCGTCATTCCTTTTACTGGTGCCGGTCGCTTCCTGCCATGCTTCTGGCGGAAGGTACATGATGGGAACTTCCTTGTGCTGACTGGTGCGGGTGTACCATCCCAGTGGCGGAGGTGTGAGCACAACATGCAGCACCACATTATCAAAAGCGGGGTTGGCACCGTGTCCGTGGGCTTCCCAATCCTGTGCCCGGGGATCGATTTCTATGTCGCCTCTCAGTCGTGTGCCTGAGAGTTCAATTTCAGCGTGCGTGAAATCCGGACCAGGAAGCCGGTTCCACCGGCCTCGCTCCAGGATGCGCACATTGTCGCCATTCTGGCAGACTCCATGGAGTGGCAGCAGCCCGGAAGCCCACCAGCTCTGAATCTGCATTTCCGGGGGAAGCACTGCCGGAGAAGGTTCAGCACAGCCCTGGTATATGTCTGCCAGTAAATTCTGATATTGAGCCGCAAGTTGTTGGCGGCTGTACTTCATGAGTTTTTATCATCCAGTTCGGCTTCGTGGCGCATGATGTCCTCTTCGAGGGTTTCACACACGTACCCGAAAGCTTCATTGTTTTTATGGTTCATGGTGCGCAGTGTATTATGCGCTTCCAGCACGTGCCGCGTGCGTTCCAGTTCATTCATGTTACCCGACTCAGCCTCGGTGCCGCTGGTTTTGTTGAGGTGATTGCGGCGGGTTTCCAACTCCGCCTGCCAGAACGCGCCGGAAGGGTCAATCTCTACCAGCATGTCCAGCCCGAGACTTTCCATGGCGGCGCGGGTGCGTTGCGTGGGTGTTGCAATCTGGACCACTCCGCCAGTCCCCAGCATTTTGCGAGCCAGACCTGCCAGGGTACCCATAAAAGTAGAGTCAACCCCTGGGCAAATTTCCATGTCCACGACAATGATTTTACCACCGCGGGCAATGTATTTTTCGGATATGCTCTTGAGGGCAGGGCTATTGACAAAACTGCCGCGGCTGGTGCAGCGAATCCAGAGACTGTCGTCGAATTCGTGGTAGATGAGGGATGTATCGGTCATGGTGTGCTTGTCGTATTCTAGTCAGACCATTCTGTGAATGCAAGAAAAAACAGCGATTCAGAGGGGCTTTTTTTCACCGTAGAGGAACCCCCATTCTGCTACGCTGGGAAATTCGATGGACCCGATGCGGGCACGCAGCAGGAACCACAGTTTGCGGAAGTTGTTAACGCTGTATCGGCGTTCAAAGACGCGGTACTCATCGTCGCGCATTTTTTCCAGAACAGTGTGGTAAATAAGGCTCATGGCCTGCGCGGGAATCAGGCAATTACGGTCATTCACGCTCAGTGCCTGGTAGTGTTCTTCTGCTTTGCAGAAATAGTATTCGGCAAGAGCTGCCTCGTATGCCAGCAGTTGGCGTACGCGGTAATTATACCTCTGGTTGTGAAGGTCGTCTGCTGTGACACCGAAAAGCTCCATGTCTTCTGCCGGCAGGTAGATGCGCCCGTGTTTGCGGTAATCCTCTGCCACATCTCGCAGGATATTGACCAGTTGCAGGGCGTATCCCAGAGCTATGGCATATTCTTTTGCTTCGCTGGTAGCGCCCATAACTGCCGCACTGGTAATACCAACACAGGAGGCAACCTGGTAGGCGTAGTGGAGCAGTTCCCGGCGCGTTTCCGGCTGCTGGTGGCTTATGTCTCCGCGGCAGCCTTTGATGAGCTCTTCCATGGGAGCGGTATCCAGCTGTAAATCGACAACGAGCTTTTGAACCTCGGCTTCGATGCCGGGGGTGGGTTCTGCGGTGCAGGTGATGATGTCTTCCCAGCGGTTGAGTGCGGCGTGGCGTTCTTCTGTGCTCATGCCGGGCTCATCTACTACGTCATCCACAATTCTGCAGAAAGCGTAGAGGCGTGCCATATTCTGGCGCCGCTCTTCTGGTAAGTCCATGAGCGTGAAGGCCAGATTGGATTTGGCATTTTTTGTTATTGTATCGGCATCAGACATGTTGTGAGAGAATAGAGACGGGGTGAAAATGAACGGGGTTACTTGATGGGTCCCCAGTGGTTGGTGAATGGCCACAGCGTGAAACAGGCCGGACCGATGATGTTGAACTGTTTTACCGGCCCCCAGTAGCGGGAATCAAGCGAGTTGGTGGTATTGTCGCCCAGCGCGGCGTATTCCCGCTGTGTCGGGTCAGCCGTGTTCTGCAGGTGTACAGGCCCAAGATCAGTCATGTATGCCAGCGGTTGATTGCGGTGTGAGAGTTCCTGGTAACCTTCGGGGTTATACGGCGGGCGACCTGCTGCAACCCGGGAGATTGTATCTTCCTTCGCAGCTTCTCCGTTTATTAGCAGGAAGGGTGTTTTTACCTGCAGCGTGTCGCCGGGCAGACCGCAAAGGCGCTTGATATAATGGGTGCCAGCCTGCTGGTCGCTCATGCGCACAACGGAGGGTGTCTGCATTGAAGTGTTGATGCCGCGAGTGTCAAAAACAAAAGTTTCGCCGCGTCTGGGCTGGCGGAAATGATAGGCTACCCGGTTGACCAGAATCATGTCGCCGGCATCAACCCGAGCCCGGATGATGGGCTCTCCGGTTGTGTAAGACCCCAGCCGGATGCCGTATGGCGTTTCTGTGAGTTTTCCTTGCTCCTTGAGATATTGCATGACTGCACCTTTGGCGGAGGGAATATGAACTTTGCTGCCATCACTGAAGCTGAGTGTGGTTTCAGTGAAGAGCATCCACTTGGGGTGGTCTTCTATATTGGTGAGTGATTTGGGCGCATCTGCGGTTGCTTCCACGTAGGAGCTACCCAGCGTCAGCATGTCCCAGGCGCGTCTGGCGTACCCGGGAACCTCATCTACAGGATGTACTATGATGCCATTGAGACTGGGTTGCATGGAACCGGTCGGAATGCGGAATGGCTGCACGTAATAGGTTCGAATCCCCAGGAAGACTACCAGGATGACCATGAACGACTCCACCATTTCCGCCACAGCGCTGCGCGCAAACCCGGGCATGGCCTCGCATTTGATGGCTGCTTGTTTGACACAGCGGTCACATGCTTCTTTGTCCCAGCTCAACAGGGCGGCAGCAAGTTCCTGACGAAGGTTGCTGCAGGTTTCGATAACTTCGGTATCCAGCGTGTGCCTGTTGTAATTGACGTAGCGCTTGAGCGCGGCTGAGGTTTCGCGCCCAGTGCGTCGCCATTTAGGGGTGAACCACGCCAGCGCGTTGTCCAGAAGCCAGTTGAGAAAAAGAAGGGGTCGTTTCATGCACTTGTCAGTGCATTCTATTCTACACGTTTGCTTCCAAATGAAAAGCAGAAAGTGTGACTCTGCGTGTGATTATATTTCCAGGCCGTGCAGGATGAGGACAAGCATGACCAGTGCAGCGCCAATGCGGTACCAACCGAAAAGCGAAAGCCCGTGCTTCTGCAGATAACCGACCATCCATTTCACGGCAACGATGGCGCTGAGCCAGGAAACAATAGTGCCCGTAATCATGGGGCCCCAGCCCAGCTCAGCAATCATGCTGCTGCCGTGCTTGAGAAAATCATAGGCAGTGGCTGCGCTCAATGTGATGAGCCCGAGCAGGAAGCTGAACTCCACTGCTGCTGCCATGCTGAGCCCGGCAAATAAACCACCCAGCATGGTCATGAGACTGCGGCTTGTTCCAGGACACATGGCAATGCATTGCATGAATCCTACCGTCAGCGCGGATTTCCAATTCATTTCTTCCAGTTCTGTGCCGGAGTGGCGTCTTCCTTTGCCGGTTTTCATGCCGCGGCGCACATATACCAGGATGACAATGCCGCCAACGGCCCAGGAAATCAGAACCGTCTCGGCGTTGAAAAGGTAGCTCTTGATGGGCCCTGCCAGAAAAAAGCCAATCACCATAGCGGGCATGAACCCAAGCAGCAGGTTGCAGATGAGCTTGCGCCCTGCCGGATTCTTGCCCCAGAGCCCGTTCCACATCTGGCGGATGCGGGAGAAGTACAGGTTGAGTACTGCCAGAATCGCTCCTACCTGGATGCAGACGGAATAGGCATCCAGCGCGGCAGATTCCTTCATGCCCAGCAGGTATTGTGCTATGATGAGATGCCCAGTGGAACTCACGGGCAGATACTCGGTCAGACCTTCAACCAGTCCCAGGATGATGGATTCCAGAATGCTCATGCGCGCATGGATGTACCTTATTTTGAGTAAAAGGTCAATTCAAAAAAGAAAAAGTTCCCGGAAAAGCCTGGCATCATTAAAAAAAGATTGAAACAGCATGTAAAACCTGCTATGAATAGTGGCAGATTTTTGCGCTTTGATTGCAACGAGTATGAAGAATTGCTGCTGCCAGATTAGAAAAGGGTTCACGTTGGTGGAACTCCTCGTAGTTATTGCCATCATGGCTGTTGTGATGACCATGGCGTCCAGTGTGCTCAGAGATGCGGGGAAGGGACGAGGTATAGAATCTGGTGTGGATATGCTGGAATCTCTTGTCGCAGAAGCTCGAGCTACCGCGCAGGGAAACGACACTTACGCACGCGTGTTTATCGTTGCAGACCCGAAGGATACCTCCAGTGACAGTGTGCACCTTCGTTATATGGGAATTCAGGTTTTCCGCAAGGATGTAGGCAAAAATGCAGTCAGCGATGGCACGGAGGTAGCCCAGAACGGTAAGTGGGTCACGCCTACTGCAGGTGTTCTTCTGCCCCCTGGTGTGTATTTTACTCCTACATTCAGCCTGCCTATTTCCCGGGCTGGCAGTTCCGGGGAAACAATGATTGGACAGGAGGTTACCAAGTTGCCGGGCAAGGGCCGTGTGCAGGTGTACTATGTGGAATTTGATTCCAGAGGCCGTTTCGTCGGACCTATTGCTGACCCGTTGAACATGACTAGCCCGCAGCGATTAGTGCTTATCAATGGCCGACTGGGTAACGGACGCCATTCGATGGATGGTGTTGTACCGTCGGATGTGATTAAAAATGGACGCGAAGTGCGGCCTGCAGGTGCAAAGGGTATTTGCCTGTGGCCAAGTGGTGAAGTGAGCCTGTTGCGTACGGAAGAACAGGTGTTCCAGAATGAATAACAATTAATTTGACATCGAGAAATGAAGAAAACGTTTTCTGCGATTCGGGGCTTTACCCTGATGGAGACTTTGCTGGCTGTTGCTCTGGTGGGGGTGATGCTCTCCATCTTTTTGACTGTTTTTGTGCCGGCTCGTGGGTTGGTGCGGCGTGCTCTTACCCGCCAGGAGGCAGAGCGCATCACCAGCGTTCTGCGGGCGGAAATTAATACTCTCAGACCCGATGAAATAGGAGGGAAAACCTCTCCCACAACGTATAGAACCCCTTTCGAAAAAGGGTTCTACTGGCTTAAGAAAACGGCCAGACCTAGTGATAGTATCGTGGTGTTCACGTACCGGGCAGATCTTTCAAAGAGCCCCAGGGCGGATGGTTCGTATCCGGCAGTTCCTGCAAATAAAGCTGTGCCAGGCAAGAATATGCAGCTGGTTGCCATGGCTTGCCCGATGGATGACCCCGTGCACCGAGATGACATACGCGATGCTGTCGGTCCGGTATTCCTGGTGAAGATGACTCAACTTGCTTTAAAAGGTAATGGGCAATACGAACCTCTGCGCAATCCCGGTCAGGTGAAAGAGGCTCAGGGACCTGGAGAGTTTGTTTCTAAGCCAGATGCTGTTGATGCATGGGGCGGTGTATTATTCTGCAGAGCAGACTTTTACCTGATGTCCTCCCCTAATCCCGCCCGTTATAAGGGCAAGAAATGGGAGAAGCTGGGGACTCCGATATTTTCCTCCAATCTTTCCTTCCGCCGCTGATTTGACATGAAAATTGCAAAGAAAACATTTTTACGGGGCTTCACCCTTATTGAATTGATGACCGCCATGGCCATAACTGCCATGCTGGTGGTTGTCATCATGCAGTTGACAAACCAGAGTGTGGATTTGTGGAAAGCTGTGGGTGAAGATGTAAGTACGTCATCCCGGGCCCGCATGGCCCTGCAGACCATCAGTCATGACTTTGAGTCGTTCCAGATGCGTGGCTACGACAACAAGTACCAGTGGTTATACGCCCGTGGGGATGACTCCATGGACTTACCAAAGGGGCTCGAGATTCCCCGCTCGGTGCAGTGTGTGTTCTTTGCCTGCGCACCGGACCGTAATCCTTCTGTAAGTTCCAGCACCTCCTTGCGCCGAAATTATCGCGAAGCCCGTGCACACAACCGCGATACGCAGGGGGATGTGAATGCCATTGGCTATCGTCTCATGTACCGCGACCAGATTCGGAATATAGGCGGTGCAGAGGGAAACGATACTGGTGTGTTCCCCCTCTTTTCCCTGTATCGCCAGGTTGTGCCACCGCGCCCCACTTTTGAAAACCTGTTGGGGAAGAATAACCTGGAGGCGGCATACTCCACCTATGCGCTGAATGATGAGCAGAATTTCCTCTGTGAAAACATCCTGGAGATGAATATCACCTTTAACATCCGCTACGCACAAGGCGAGGCTGATGCCAAGGATGGCAACGTTTCCTATGCCTCTGTGAGTGTGCCAGTCATTTCTTCCAACTCCAGGACAAACAAGGTTTCCGTGTATGGCAACCGTATCGAAGCCGGCAGTACCGTGTACCAGAATGCCCGCATTGATTCTGCCATGGTTTCCATCAGCGTGCTTACCGAGGAGGGCGTGACGATGGTGGAACAGATTCGCCAGGGACGCCGGCGTGCGCCTAAGCGCATAGCCGAGTTCTTTGCGAAGTATACGCGCTCATACTCCAGCATGGTTGCTTTACCCCAGCCGCTTTGATTTGAACTTATGCAGATGCAGCCCCTACAGAACGGTGTATTGCCGGAGTCTGTTACCCTCTGGGTTGACCCCGTTCCCCGCACCGGATATCAGAATATGGCGGCAGATGAATTGCTGACCCGCAGGCCGGAGTCATGGCTTCGCATCTATGGCTGGGGGCGGCCGGCAGTGAGTTTCGGTTATTTTGATACGGCCACGGAGGCCTCTTCCATATTCCCTGGTGCCGTGGAGTACATACGCCGCTGGACTGGTGGGGGAATTGTCGACCACCGTATTGGTTACACATACACGGTGACGCTTCCAGGCAAGGAAAATCTTATGTATCCGCCGGCAGAGCAACTTTACCTGTGGATTCATGGTGCCTTGGCTGAAGCTCTGCAGCAGAGCGGGGTGCATTGCACGCTCCTTACAGAGGACGCGCCGGATGGAGGTCGTGCATGTTGGGCCAGTCCCGTAAAAAGTGATATTGTAGATGCCGCCGGTCGTAAACTGGCAGGGGCTGGGCAGCGCCGTTACAAGGGGGCTGTGCTGCACCAGGGGCTTATTCAGCAGTGTGAACCCACAGACGGCTGGCAGGTGAAGCTGGCGCATGCTCTGGCACCTGCTGTGCGTATTGTAGAGGGCGCAGAACCATATGCCGGATTTAACGAGGAATTGGAGGCGCTTTGTAAATCCAAGTATGAGACGTCCGAGTGGAATGACGAGAGCCATGGACGCCGGAAACCTTCAGGCCGAGCTTGAGTAAACAGGAATCCCCCGCTTCTGAGAGAAGCGGGGGATTCCTGTTTATACGTATATTTGAAAATGATTATTTGTTATGCTTGGCGCGGTAGTCGGCCCAGTTGATTTCCTGCGTCTTAGCAGTGAAGAATCCGTCTTTATCTTCAGTGAGCTCAATGCCGGCGGCTGTGAGGTCGTCTTTCCTTGTCAGGATGGCAGCCATGGAGAGGGCGTCCGGACGTGCGTTGATGAGGTTGCACCCCGCCTTCTGCCAGATAGCAAGTTCTTCATCAGTAATGCTGCCTTCTTTGGCGTTAAGGAAGAAGTTGGTCATTTCTGCAATTACAAGCGGGTGGATGTACATGAGGTACGGATGCCAGTCTGCAGGGTCGTTTCCGAATGCGAGGTCAACACCTTTCTGCTGGAGCTCGTTCCAGATGCCAATGTTGATTTTTTCACATGTCAACTCATGCCCCTCGGGTAATTCGGCGTATACACGGGCAACTGTTTCGAAAAGCTGCTCCTTGTCCTTGATTGGCATTTTGGCGTATTTCATGACGGCATCTGTGCGGTCAAAGACATCCCACTCAAGAGCTTCCGGACCGGTGATGACAATGTTCTGGTATGTTACCGGTGCGTTTTCATCTGTGCTGATAGCACCAGCCTTGGCCTCCATTATGGGGGATGAAAAATCAGGAACTTCAATTTGAATGATATTGCGGGGCGTTTGCTGGCATGCGCTCAGCATGATGGCTGCAAGTATGGCTGGAGCAAGTCGTTTCATACGCGCGCATTATATGCTTTATTATATGGCTGGTCAAGCCGCTAAAAAGAAAAAATGCCGCAGTTGTTATCGCTGCGGCATTTTTTTAGTTTTCTGGTTCGGGTTTACGGGAGTTTTTCTCCTTTGGCTTTGCTGGCTGTCCAGTCACGCATGCGGGCAAAGACGGAATAGAGCCCGGGCACCATGAAGATGCCGAAGACGGTTGCCAGCAGCATGCCGCTGAACGTGGTTACGCCGATTTCGATACGGCTGGCAGCACCGGAGCCGGAGGCCACTACAAGCGGGAATACACCAAAGAGGAAGGAAACGGCGGTCATGAGCACGGCGCGGTAGCGCATGCTGGCGCCGTTGAGGGCAGCTTGTTTCACGGGCACGCCCTCAGCATGGTTTTCCTTGCTGAATTCGACCATGAGAATGGCGTTCTTGGCCGCCAGACCAATGAGCATGAGCAGCCCCAGCTGCACGTAAATGGACATGGAGAGCCCGAAGAGCTGTGCTCCCATGAGTGCGCCCATGGTTGCTACACTGACGGAGAGCATCACAGGCACCGGCGTGGTCCAGCTTTCGTACTGAGCCACGAGGAAGAGGTAGGCAAAGAGCATGGCCATGGCAATGAGCGGGCCGATTTTGCCGTCGTTCTGGCGTTCCTGGTAGGAGAGGTCCTTCCAGCTTACTTCCCAGAGCAGGTTGCGGCCTGCGGCCTTTTCTTCCTTGTTCATTTCTGCAATGGTATCTTCAATGAGCTGCATAATCTGCCCGGAACCCACACCCATGGCCGGTGTTACGGAGATATCGGCGCTCATGTACTGGTTGAAGCGGTTGTAGCGCCCCGGACCCATGCGGTAGGACAGGGTGCATACTGCTGAAAGCGGCACCATTTCACCTTTTTCGCTGCGTACCATCTGGTTCAGAATATCATCTGCCGTGCGGCGGTCTGTGGTGCCGCCCTGAATCTGTACCTTGAAGTTGAACCCGTTAAGCGTGAAGTCATTCACGTAGGAGGATGCCATGACGCTCTGCAGCGTGCGGAAAATGCTGTCTGCCGGGATATGGAGAGACTGAGCTTTTTCCCGGTTGATTTCGAGGTGAATCTGCGGGGTTTCGGCATCGTATTCACTGCGTGTGCGGGAAACGAGGTCCTGGCGTGTCATGAGTCGTTCCTGCACTTCTTTCACGGCGTTGCCCAGGTCCTGCGGGGTGGCATCGCCGGAAACCTGCAGCACCGCAGACACACCGCCGGCAATACCCAGACCGCGAATGGCGGGCGGGGTCACGGCCATGACGCTGGCCTGGGGAATATCGGCACAGGCTGCATTGATTTTCTCTGCAATGCGGCTGGCGTGCATATCCGGGCTTGTGCGTTCGCTCCAGTGCTTGAGCAGCACAATCATCATGCCGCTGTGCTCGCCGGAACCACTGGCAAAGCTGTAGCCGCTCTGGGCGGTTACCATATCCACGCCGGGCATGCCGATAACGCGTTTTTCAATCTGGCGCATCACTTTATCGGTGCGTTGTTTGGCGGTGGCTGTGCCTTCCATGGTTACCATCACAAAGAGACTGCCTTTGTCTTCCGTGGGAATAAAGGAGTTATTGAGCGCCGGCGGGTTGAGCAGGCGCATAGGGCTGATGCTGCCGGCCGCTGCGGGCGGTGCATCATTGCCTGCGATTTGCTGCCAGGCGGCGGGTGCGCCGGCAAAGTATACATAGTTACCGCCTATGACCAGCAGCAGACAGAGTATGGTGAGCCAGGCATGGCGTACCAGAATGCCTGCCCCCCACAGGTAAATGCGGCGGCTGGTTTCCAGAATCTGGTTAAACGGCCAGAAAAGCACAGCTGCCAGTTTGTTCGGCTTGGTGCCTGCCGGGCGCAGAATGAGGGCGCAGAGCGCGGGGGAGAGGGTAAGTGCATTGATGGTGGAGATACAGAGTGCCACGCACATGGTCACGGAGAACTGGGTGTAAATCACGCCCACCATACCACCGTAGAAAGCAATGGGTACATACACGGCCAGAGTCACCAGCGTGGTGGCGATAATGGCACCGGTAATCTGCTTCATGCTCTTGATGGTAGCCTCCTTGGGAGAAAGTTTCTCTTCCTGGATAATGCGCATGACGTTTTCCACTACCACAATGGCATCGTCCACCAGTGAACCAATCACCAGAATAAGGCCGAACATGGTCAGCACGTTGATGGAGTAGCCCAGCGGGTACATTATCAGGAATGCGCCCAGCAGGGAAACCGGAATGGCAATGGCCGGAATAAGCGTGGCGCGCCAGTCCTGCAGGAAAAGGTAGGTCACCAGCACCACCAGCAGCAGTGCTATGACCAGCGTCTCGATGATTTCATCCATGGTGGCATCAATGGCCTGGGTCGGGTCATAGCCCATGCACCATTCCATGCCATCCGGGAAATTCGGCTCAATCTGGCGCATGCATTCCTGCACCTTGGCAACGGTGAGCAGGGCGTTGGCTTCATTATTCTGGTGAATAATCATGCCCACGTTGTCCTTGCCGTTCAGTCGGCTGTATCCGGTGTTGCGCTCGGCTCCCAGTTCCACCGTGGCGATGTCGCGCAGCTTGGTTACGTGGCCATCCTGCCCGCGTTTGACGATGATGTTGCCGAACTCCTCAGCCGTTTTCAAGCGGCCGGAAGCCGTTACTTTGAATGTGGCATAGGACTGAATGTCCTCAGCGCCGACAGAACCCGCGGCTGCCTGGATGTTCTGAGCCTTGATGGCTTCGCTCACATCGGCGGGGGTAATGTTCATGGCGCTCATGCGGGTGGTGTTCATCCACACGCGCATGGAATAGTTGCGGCTGGGAATGATATCGGCGCTGGAAACGCCATCCACCTGGCAGATTTTATCCTTCACGTTCATGCGCAGCCAGTTGGAGAGCTCAAGAATGCTCATCTTGTTCTCGTCGCACATGAAGTTGAGGAAGCAGAGCATATCGCCGCTGCGTTTGTGCACATTGTAACCCGTCTGCTTGATTTCGCTGGGCAGCTTGGATTCCACGCGCTTGATGGCGTTGGAAACGTTCACCATGGCCATGTCATCATTTGTGCCGGAGCGGAAGATGAGCGTGAGGGAGAACGAACCGTCGTTACCGCAGGAGGAGTAGAAGTATTCCAGGTCATCCATGCCGATGAGCTGTTCTTCCACCGGGGCGGCCACCACCTGTGCCACTTCCTCGGCACTGGCGCCGGCATAGGTCATGCGCACGGAGATAGTGGGCGGCGAAACTTCCGGATACTCGGAGACCGGCATCTTGCTCAGGCAGAGCAGACCTCCCAGCATCATCAGAATGGAGATAACGAATGCAAACTTGGGGCGGTGAATGAAAAATGCTGAAAACATGTTTCGGGGTAACAGGGTTGAGGGTTATTGAGCTTGCACGGGATAATTTTCTTCCATATCTGCCAGGTGCGAGGTGATGACCTGGTCGCCGGGGCGCAAGCCGCTGAATACAGCCACGCTGCCGTCTTCTGCCGCAGCTCCGCAGATGATGCGGCGTTCTACCGCGCGGTTGTGCCTGATGACATACACGTAGTTCCCGCGGGTATCGGTGAGCACGGCCTTTGCGGGAATGCCCAGCACCGGGTATGCTGCCTTGCGTTTCACGTGCACGCTCACCACACCGCCGGGTGCCAGGGCGCGGTCTGCATTCTGGAAAACGGCCCATACGTTCTGGGTGCCGGTTCCGGGTTGAATTTCATTGTCGCAGAAGGCAATGCTGCCTGTTTCCCTGAGCTGTTCACCGGTGGCGGTAATCAGGGTGAGTTCAGCTTGTTCTGCCAGGTTTGCCGTGCTGCCGTAGATGGAGAGGATGTCTTTTTCACTCAGCGGAAAGCGAGCGTATATGGGGCTCAGCTGCACCAGTCGTGCCAGCGGGGTTTTGATGTCGGTCACATAGTTGCCCTTGGAAACAAGGGTGCGGCCTATGCGGCCGCCCATGGGGGCTTTGACCACGCAGCGGTTCAAATCATCCTGCGCTACAGCCAGCCTGGCCTCGGCTGCACTCCTCGCGGCCTCGAGTTCCATGAGTGTGGCTTTGGCGTTTTCGAGGTCATCCTTGCTGCTGGCCTTCATGGTAAAGAGCTTTTCCTGGCGCTCGTATTTGCTGCGGGCATCGAGGATTTTGATTTCCAGCTGGCTGATGGAGGCTTTGCAGGCATCCACTGCGGCCTGGTAGCGCGTGGTGTCTATGCGGAACAACTCTGCACCGGCTTCCACGCGGTCGCCTTCCTTGAACAAGCGCTCCTGCAGCAGACCTTGAACCAGCGGGCGCAGTTCCACCCCGTTCACGGCTTCCAGACGGGCTGTTTCAATCTTCAGCACTGTAGGGTCTGGCATTTCTTTGGGTTCTGCTACATTTACTACCACGGGAGCGAGCTCGCCGCCCTGGGCTGAGCCCGGTTCGTCCACCGCAGCATCGGAAAACACCGGGGTGACGGTGCCGCCGGGGCGCGTTTTGTGTGAGCCGTCCACCACCACTACTTCGCCGGGTTGCAAGCCATCATAGATGGATTGCAGACGCCCCTGCACGGTGCCGGTGGTTACATTGCGGCGCGATATCTTGTTCTGGTTATCAATCACGTAGATAAAAGCGCCCTGTGCATCGTAGTGCACGGCGGTGAGGGGGACCATGCATACTTCGCGTGTGGAGTTCAGACTTACATTCAGGGCGCCGATGCCCTGGTGGGTCAGCAGATTGTCAGGGTTGTCAAACTCTGCCCAGAGAGTGTAGGAGTCTGTACTGGCCGAGAGCTGGTTGTCTACAATAGCAATGCGCCCCGGGGTGGGATACGGGCGGCCGTTGGCTGTGGTGAGCTGCACATCGGTCACGTTGCTGATTTCTTTCGGTCCGTGGAAAATGCCGTTCACATCGTTCTGACTCAGCGGGAAACGTACATAAATCGGGTCCATCTGCATGATGGAGGTAATCTCTTCACCGCGGGTGATGTAATTGCCTTCGCCCTTGGGCAGCCGGCCGATTTTACCGCTGATTTCAGCGTGGATATTACAATCTGCCAGGTCTTTCTGGGCACGTGTCAGTTCTGCAGCAGCGCCGGCAAGGCGTGCTTTCAGTTCCTCAACAGCAGCTTTTGCTGTTTCTGTATCTTCGCGGGAAGCCGCCTGCTGTGCTGCCAGTGCTGCGAGGCGTTGATAGCGGCTGTTGGCATACACCATCTGGGCGTTCAGCTGGGCAATGGCGGCTTCTGCCTGTTTCACCGCAGCGTCGTATCGCAGCGGGTCAATCTGCATCAGCAAATCACCAGCTTTTACCAGGGCTCCTTCCTGGAAATACACTTTGGTCAGGCGGCCTTCAACGGCTGCGCGTACTTGTACGTGGCGCATCGCTTCGGTGCGGCCGATGCTTTTGCGCACAATGCGGTCTCTGCCGGTGGCTGCCTTCTCTGCCTGAACAAAGGTGGCCATTTTTCCCGGCATCTGGGCTGTGGTCACGCCTGCAAGCGCGCACAGCAGGAAGATGTTGCGATAATTTATCATGGTTTGATTAAAAAATTCAAGATGTTGTCATCATAACATTTGAGCGAGGCTCTTGCAAGCTGCAAATAGTGACTTTTCTGGGTCTGTTTCAGATTTGCTGGTGTTTATTTCCGGTTTGGCTCGATTCAATGAAGTTAAGCCATTGAATGTCAGACTAAGAATACTCAGTGTCATAAAAAATGTATTTTTGTAAATTTATAAGCACTCTAAAATAGCGCT